>BNJS01000628.1_pt1 | contig 29304 bp, 40 predicted proteins | sample 8540461 | NCBI WGS metagenome assembly BNJS01 (sample SAMD00202454, study PRJDB9452) | human saliva metagenome | isolation source: human saliva | place: Japan | reverse complement strand
TTCTACCAATAGAAAAACGAGGAGTGCGGTTAAAAATCAACCGCACTTTTTTATTAATTCAATCCCCATTGACGAGAATCTTTATCAAATTTAACACCTGAATGAGAATCTTCTGCTCCGTTAAAATACACATCTTTATTCGCACAAGCTGCAAAATAATCAACTACGCCTGCGATATTGAATAACCATTTTTCATAAGTAAACCTTTTTGCTAAATTAAAACGTTCGAATTGTAGCACAACGACTTCACATCCCAACGAAATATTTTGCTTTCCTTGCCATCATTAACACCTCTCACCAAAGCCAAGTTTCCCTTCTTTGCTGACAAATTTGACTTATTGAACTATTAAAAACACAGAAATTTAAACCGCACTTTAAATAAAAATAAAAATTTCTTATTACCCTTGATCGCTATAAATTTACATATATAATGAATCCTGTTTTAGATACTAGATAGTAATTTAATAGTAATGAAACTTGGCTAGTGCATTCCCCCACTCCTTCGCACTAGCCATCTTTTTTGGAATTTTGTACCATATCTCACCAGTTTCCAATCAACGATCAATTATGAATAATCTCGAACTTGAACAACTCATTAATCAAAAACTTTCTTCCGATAAAAATCAATGACTATGCGCCCAATGGCTACAAGTCGAAGGTAAAACAGAAATCATCATTACTGGCGTAACGGCGAGTCAGGCTTTGATTGATTACGCAATCAGACAAAATGCTGATGCGATTTTGGTTCATCACAGCTATTTTTGGAAAAAGTGAAAAACCCTTGTATTCGAGGAATGAAAGGCAAGCGAATTAAAGCGCTTTTAATGAACGACATTAATTTATATGGCTATCATTTGCCATTAGATGTGCACCCAGAATTAGGCAACAATGCGCAATTAGCCAAACTGCTCAACATTGAAAATTTACAACCATTAGAAAAAGGCGCTGTGAGTATTCCTGTTTGGGGCGAATTAAAAGAGCGATGACAGGTAAAGACCTTGCTGATAGAAAAGTGTTAAATCGAAAACCGTTAATTTGCATTGAAAACGGACCGCACTTAATCCGAAAAATTGGTATCTGCACCGGTGGCGGACAGGTTACATTGATCTTTGCCGCAGAACAAGGCTGCGATGCGTTTATTACTGGTGAAGTGTCAGAACAAACAATTCATTCTGCCCGTGAACAAGGATTTACATTTTCTTCTCTGCGGTCATCACGCAACAGAACGATATGGCATCAAGGCATTAGGTGAGATGGTTGGCGAAAGAATATAGCTTTGATGTAGAATTTAAAGATATAGATAATCCAGCATAAAAATACAAAAGTGCGGTTAAAAATATTTCTTTTTAACCGCACTACTACACTGTTAACCTATCCTAGTGATTTCTCTAATAACGATAACATTTTTCTTAATGAGTCTAACTCTAAATCTTTCTGAGCTAAAAGCTCATCTTTATGGGACAACTGTAGTTTCAATTTCTCAATTTCTAGTGACATTGAATCGTTACTACTATAGTAATTAGCTTGTGTATGATCGCCATTCTCATTCATAAAAAGATAACGCCTTTCTCTGGATCAATCAAATCAACAACGTTCATGTTAAAAATCTGAGCAATTTAGCTAACTTATCATAATGAAGCTTTGTTTCACCACGCTCAATTTTTGTAACCGCTCAAAGACATATTCATTTTATCTGCCATATCTTCTACGACCATTGACGAATCTCACGCATCATACGAATTTTGTCATGCATTCCCATAGCATCTCACTTTTGGAATAATTTTAAGTTGAAAATAGGTGTTTTAACTACCTTAATTGACTCTAGAGTAAAGTCTCTAATAAATCTAACATTTCATCGCATTACATATGCAATCTCTATTATTCTTACATATTTATGGGTTTCCCAATCTATGAAAAATTATTAAGTACAACGCTTCTAGCTTCAACAATTGCATTATCAACAGGTTTGTGCAACTATTGTGAGTGACAGCAAATATAACGTTAATATTCAATCCACACCAACAGGTGCATCTTTTGAAAATCAAAAATAGAGCAAGGTGAAGTTGTTCATCAAGGACTACACCACAGTGTAGTTCTAAAAAGCAGAGGGCTGGTTATTTTAAAAGGTGAAAAATATCAATTAACCTTTACAACACCAAGCACAAAAGTTGGAAGAAAGTCATTCCAGGTAAAAACAAACCTTTGTTTTAGATACTAAAGTTGATGGTTGGTATGCTGGTGGTAATTTACTATTTGGAGGACTTATTGGTTATTTAATTGTTGACCCACTAACCCGTGCTATGTACAAACTTCGAGAATCATTCCACGCAGATTTAACAAAAACTGATTCAAATCAGCAGTTTGAATATTACTCATTGATTCATTGACTGCGAGAACAACGCGCAGTATGAAAACCAATTAATCTTTAAATAGTGGATAAAAATCTATATGATTACTTATTGCGACAACTCTTTGCTACTTTCGCATTAACTAGCCAAGCAGAAGGTCTATATGTACAAGGGCGATTGAGTTGTATCTCGTATGGTTGCTTCACCTGATAACGATCATACAATCGCAGATACAATATTTGATCAACGATTAAGTCTTGGCTACGATCTCAGGAAATCAATTTCGATTAGCACTAGATTATACAAATTTTGGACAGGCTAAATTAGATGAATATCGTGGTAAAAAGTAAAATCCATTGGTGTAACTGGATTTTATGATTTCGATGTTTTCTAACAAGGATTTAGTACCTTATGTTGGCGCTCGTATTGCATACAATAAAGCTAATATTACAGAAAGTGATTTTTATTGTAACGGCTATAGCCAAAAATTGCCATACCTATACTTTAGATTCTTATTCTAAATCTAGAATCGGAATTGGTGCGTTAGGTGGTATTCAATATAAAGTATCTAGTAACTTAAGTATTAATACAGGAATCGAATTTAATCTGATGGCTTTCGAGATTTAAGCCAAAGACGCTATAAAACTCGGTTTACGTTACAATTTCTAACTATAACCAAAAGTGCGGTAAAAATATTTCTTTTTACCGCACTTTTATCTTCTGAAAATTATCGTTTAAACATTCCGCCTAAACCGCCAAGACCGCCTAAAGCCTCCGCTCATTAAACCTTTGCATTCCACGCATCATTTTAGCCATGCCGCCTTTACGCATTTTTCTTCATCATGCGTTGCATTTCATCGAATTGTTTAGTAATTTATTAACATCTTGCACTGAGTGCCAGATCCTAATGCAATACGACGACGGCGAGATCGCTTTGATAATATCTGGGTTTGCACGTTCTTTTTAAGGTCATGGAGTTAATGATTGCTTCCATTTTTGACAAAACATTTTGTCATCCACTTGATTTTTAACGTGATCAGGCAAATTTTTGCACCCTGGGTAATTTCTCAAGCATGAGACATCATGCCGCCCATCATCTCTATAAGCTGCTCGCGGGAAATCATCTAAAGTGAAATCATCGCCTTTCTTGAATTTCTGCACCATTTTTCGGCTTTTTCACGGTCAACAGAACGTTCAAGATCTTCGATCAGGGAAAGCACATCGCCCATACCCAAAAATACGAGACGCAACATCGATCAGGATGGAAAGGCTCAGGCGCTTCTGTTTTCTCGCCCACACCCAAGAATTTGATTGGTTTACCTGTGATTTGACGAATTGATAACGCCGCACCACCGCGCGCATCACCGTCCACTTTCGTCAAAAATAACCCCGTAAGCGGCAATGCTTCATTAAAGGCTTTTTGCCGTATTGGCCGCATCTTGACCAGTCATCGCATCTACGGTGAAAAAGGTTTCGATTGGATTTAATGCTGCATGGACTTGCTTGATTTCGTCCATCATTTCCGTATCAACGTGCAAGCGACCCGCCGTATCCACAATCAACACATCGTAGAATTTTAGTTTTGCATCAGGCAAGTGCCGCTTAGCAATATCAACTGGATTTTGTTTGACATCCGATGGGAAAAATCACGCCAACGGATTGAGCCAAGGTTTCAGTTGCTTAATCGCAGCAGGGGCGATATACGTCGGCAGAAACCACTAACACTTTCTTTTTATAGCGTTCACGCAAGAATTTTTGCCAATTTACCTACGCTGGTGGTTTTACCTGCCCTTGTAAACCAGCCATTAAGATAACTGCTGGTGGTTGGGTTGCAGGTTTAAACTCTCATTGGCTTTCGCCCATAGCCTTTTTCAAGCTCACGCTGAACGATTTTTAAGAACTCTTGCCCCTGGAGTTAAGCTTTTTATTGACTTCTTCCCCAAGCGCGCTTTCTTTTACTTTTGCGATAAATTCACGCACCACAGGTAAAAGCAACATCTGCTTCAAGCACGCCATACGCACTTCGCGCAAGGTTTCTTTAATATTATCTTCAGTTAAACGGCCTTTTTCCTGTGATATTACGTAAAGTTTTTGGAAGACGATCCGATAAATTCTCAAACATGGCTAACAATCCTGTTTTTCTTAAAAATTGACGCTGATTATACCGAAATTTAGGCGTTTTTCATCATTTCAAATGAAAAATGGCTTTTGGAATAAACGATTTTCGCAGAAAGCATGGGATATAAGGAAAAAGAATGATTATTTAGCCAATTTCGGGTATTATTCTGCCCATCTTGGCTGCTGTTGAGTAGCAATTTGATTTAGCAAAATCAAATAACAGAGTAAAAAGTGCTGCGAAATAATAACCACACTTTTTGTTGATTAACGAACAAAGGATTTTCCTGGACAGCATTCCCCTTAGTACTTTATTTATTATTCTCATTATCTGTTTAGTGCTATCTGCCTATTTTTCTGGCTCAGAAACCGGACTACTCTCCTCAATAAATATCGTCTTCGTTTTCTATCTGAACAAGGCAATAAAGGCGCGAGCGGAAAAACTGCTAGAAAAGCCAGATACCTTGTTAAGTTTTATTCTTATTTTTAATAACCTGTGAATATCAGCGCATCGGCATGCGACAACAGTCATTGGTATGCGTTTATATCGCGATGCCGTGTGGCGATTGCAACGGGTTTGCTCACTTTCGTGATGCTTGTCTTTTCTGGAAATATTCCCCCAAAAACCGTGGCTGCAATGCACGCAGAAAAAAGTGAGTCAAGTCATATTTTAACTTCATTGCTTAAAAATCTTTTTATCCGCTAGTTTGGTTAATGAATATTTTTACTCAAATCCTTGATGCAAATAGTAGGGTTAAAACTTGATATGCAAAAACAAGTAATTGAGTGAAGAACTCGTAGTATTGTGTCAGAAGCGGGCGAAGCTACACAAATGAACAACATCCACAAATGTTGCTGTCTATTTTCAGATATGGAAACCGTCACCGTCGATGACATTATGGTTCCACGCAACGAAATTGGCGGCATTGATATTGATGATGACTGGAAAGCCATTATGCGCCAGCTCAATCATGCAGCTTTCATAACCGCGTGGTGCTTTACAAAGGAAGCCTTGATGAACAAGTGCGGCATTTTCGCGTGCGTGAGCATTCCGCTTACTGCTTGAAAAAATGAATGTACCAAAGAAACCTTAATTCGTGCCGCGGATGAAGTGTATTTCATTCCTGAAAGCACGCCATTAAAAACGCAACTTGCGAATTTCCGTGCAAATAAAGAACGCATTGGCTTAGTGGTGGACGAATACGGTGATATTAAAGGCCTTGTGACGTTAGAAGATATTTTGGAAGAAATCGTTGGTGATTTTACCACTTCCACCGCCCCAAGTATTGACGAAGAAGTAACAACAATCTGATGGTTCCATGATTATTGATGGCTCTGCCAACCTACGCGATCTCAACAAAATGTTTAACTGGGAATTGGATACAGAAGATGCCCGCTACATTTAATGGCTTAATCCTAGAACACTTAGAGAAATTCCCGATGAAGGCACGGTTTGCGAAATTGATGGCTTGCAAATTACCATTCTTGAAAGGAGGCGATAATATGATTAAACAAGCGAAAAGTCATGCAAAACTTTAATCATAAAAACTCGACAAATTGAACCGCACTTTTGACTTGGATCATAAGTGCGGTTCTTTTTGCGCATTTTTCAGAAAAACATTTTTATAATTATTTATAGGTATATTTTAATAGAGAAAAAATATGGAACACGAATATCAACGGGCATTGACTCGATGTGCGTACAAACAGCACTGCTCTTATTACAACATGGTGCAGAAAGTACCGTGGTGGTGCAAATGGCGCAGCGTTTTGGGCATTGCACTTGGCGTGAAAGTGTAGAATGTGCGCTCGACGGCAAATGCGGTGGTGCTGACGACCTTATCAGATAATCACTGCATTACCACCGCGCGAAAAAAATACGGATAAAGGCATTAATATGCAAATGGTCACTGATGTTCAGCGCATTGTGATTGCTGTTGAACATCATCTGTATGACTTAGAAATCGCACAAAGAAAACTGGATCAATTAAAACCGCTGAAATATAACCGATGGTTAGTTGTATTCATGATTGGCTTATCTTGTGCAGCATTCGCCCATTTATCTGGTGGCGATTGGATAATTTGTGGCATCACCTTTGTGGCGGCAGCCATCGCCATGTTTGTGCGACAAGAATTTTCTAAACGGCACTATAATCCCCTTATCGTCTTTTCCATCACCTCTTTCGTCGCCTCACTGATTTCTGGCGTGAGCTTGAAAATATAACTAGGTAACGATCCTCAAATTGCTTTAGCGTCTAGTGTGTTATTACTTGTGCCGGGGTTTCCACTGATTAATTCTTTGGCAGATATATTAAAAAGGTTATGTCAATATGGGATTAGGCCGTTGGACGATTGCGACTATTCTCACTTTTTGGCGCATGCCTTGGCATTGTATTCGCTTTAAGCGTATTACATATTACAACTTAGCATTAAAATGTTATTAGATATAACAATACTTATATTGAAATTATTCGATGATATGTTATTTGCCACAATTCCAGCTGTGGGCTTTGCTTTAGTATTTAATGTGCCATAAAAGCCTTAAAAATATTGCGCAATTTTAGCCGCACTTGGGCATGTTACACGCACATTATTACTGCATATTAATATGCCTATTGTATTTGCCACCTTCTTTGCCACTTGCGTAATTGGATTTTTAGGAGTGCATCTTTTCCCATCGTTATCTAGCCCATCCCAAAGCCTTCACCGTTGCCGCAATTATCCGATGATCCCTGGTGTTCATGCCTATAAAGCAATGATTTCAATGGTACAAATCCATCATTTCGGCTTTTCCGATGCTTTATTTGAACAAATGATTAGTTCTTTATTAATACCAGTTTTATCCTAGGCGCAATAGTATTTGGATTAGCTTTACCGGGCCTATTGTTTTATCGACAAAAACCTGTAGTGTAACCTAAAATAGTGTCAACAGCCGACATTTGTCGGCTTTCTACTATTCTTGTGATTTTTCTTGAGGTATTCATAAAGCTCATCTTTAATCCGTAATTTTTCTTTTTCAAAGCCTCAATTTCCATATGAGTGGCGAGCTGAATGTTTTTCCTGCATGTTCTTAATTTCATGATCTAATTCGTTATGCTTTTCAAAAAGACGATCGAAATAAGCATCATTACTTTTTAAGTTTGGTGATTAGTTCTCGGTATTCGGGAAACATAGCATTGCTCCTATAGTGGTTTTAACTGGTTTCAGTTTACTACATTCGCTCCAAATAAACAGAAGACGATCTTAAAAATTTGACAACGATCACAAAAATTTATTTCTCTCAAATGATCCCTTTACTCTTTTGCTTTTTATTTCTTCCAGCACCTAAAATTAGCATCGCTAACAAACTAAGAATAATTCCAAAACCAGCACTGCAATACCCGTTGAGATAACATAAGGTTTCTCTGCCATCACAAGATTAGAGCTGTTGAACAAAATGAAATGTCACCAAATTATTATCTAAGGGTTGAACAGATTGCATCATTTTCAATTTGTTTTCCCAAGAAACATCAATTTTAGCATAAGCTGCATTTTTCACTTGTTCGAATAAAGATTTCCATTTTCTAATCAATTCATTATTTAATGTCTGAGTGCGGTGTATTTTTCTTTATTTTTCAGAATCTTGCTTTTCCCTCAGCTTTTAACTGGTTTTATTTCAATAACGTGCGATAGAATAAAAACCGTTTTTCATTTCAACGAAAAAAGTAAGGAAATACCATGATCGATCCAAATTTACTCCGTAATAATTTGGCGGAAGTCGCAGAAAAAATTAAAAGTAAAACGTAACTTTATTCTTGATACAGAAAAACTCACCTCATTAGAAGAACAACGCAAGAACTTACAAGTCACTACAGAAAAAGTTTACAAGCTGGAACGTAATACTCGTTCCCAAAGCCATTGGCGCAGCCAAAGCGCGTGGTGAAGATATCGCGCCATTATTAGCTGAAGTGGATAATATGAGACGTCAATTGACTGAAGCGAAAACACAATTAGATGCGGTACTTGCGAAATCAATCAAATTGCATTAAGTATTCCAAATCTACCAGCAGACGAAGTGCCATTAGGCAAAAGATGACACCGAAAAATAAAGAAATCTTACGTTGGGGTACACCACGTACATTTTGATTTTTGAAGTGAAAAGATCATGTCACTTTGGGTGAAGAAACAATGGCTTAGATTTTGCCGCAGGAGCTAAATTAGCTGGGCGCGCGTTTTCGCTGTGATGAAAGGTCAAATCGCTAAAAATGCACCGTGCATTAGCGCAGTTCATGTGAGATCTTCATACTGAACAACACGGCTATTTAGAAACCTATGTGCCTTATTTAGTAAATCACGCAACACTTTATGGAACAGGTCAATTACCAAAAATTCGGTGAAGATTTGTTCCATACTTTAGCCTTAGAAGGCGAACAACCTTACGCATTAATTCCAACCGCAGAAGTGCCTGTCACTAATTTAGTACGTGACGTATTATTGAGTAGAAGCAGAATTACCAATAAAAATGACCGCACATGCCATGTTTCCGTTCAGCAGGCTCTTACGGTCGTGATACTCGCGGTTTAATTCGTATGCACCAATTTGATAAAGTGGAAATGGTACAAATCGTTGATCCAGATAAATCAATGGAAGCACTCGAAGAATTAACTAGTCATGCAGAAAAAGTCTGCAACTTTTAAATCTTCCGTATCGTAAAGTTTTACTTTGCACAGGCGATATGGGCTTTGGTTCTTGTAAAACTTACGACTTAGAAGTGTGGGTGCCTGCACAAAATACTTATCGTGAAATTTCTTCTTGCTCAAATAGTAGGGATTTCCAAGCTCGCCGTATGCAAGCACGTTGTAAAAGCAAAAGGCGATAAGAAAAACCCGCTTAGTACACACATTAAATGGTTCTGGCTTGGCTGTTGGTCGTACTTTAGTGGCTGTGCTTGAAAAACTATCAAAATGCGGATGGTTCAATCACCGTGCCAGAGTGCTACGTCCATATATGGGCGGATTAGAGGTTATCGGAAAATAATCCTTTCTATAAAATAAAAAAGCGTGGATTTTAAAATTTCACGCTTTTTATTAAACTATTCAACGACGACATCGAGTTCTGATTTTGAGGTTTTAATTCCCCACTTCATATAAATCAATGCCCGCATCTTTGGCTATTTCAATGACCGTTTGAACGCTATTAGGCTCAACTGCCACTAATAAACCACCTGATGTTTGAGGATCACACAAAATCGCTTTTTGTTCTTCCGTTAATACACCAACTTTATGCCCATAACTTTCAAAATTACGCCCTGTTCCACCTGGGACGTAACCTTGTGCAATATAATATTTTACACCGTCCAAGGTTTTTAATTTTGTCAGTAAAAACTCACCGCACTTAGATTTGAACCTTCACAGATTTCAATCAAATGACCAAGTAAACCAAATCCTGTGACATCCGTCATTGCGGTGACGCCCCTCCACTTGGGAAAATTGACTGCCAATGGAATTCATTTTGGCACATAGCAGACAGTGGCTAAACCTTGATGTTCTGGTTTAAGTTTTCCTTTTTCTCCGCCGTCGTCAAAATACCAATACCAAGCGGTTTCGTCATATAAAGCTTACAACCTGATTTTGCAGAAGCATTACGTTTCACTTTTTCAGTGTCAATCACGCCTGTCACGGCTAAACCAAAAAAATAGGTTCAGGCGAATCAATGGAATGCCCTCCCTGCCAAAGCAATACCCGCTTGATGGCAAAGCAAAAGCGCCCACCATCAACAATTTTTCTGTGCAACTTCTGCGGGTAATACATTGGTTGGAAAACCTAAAATGGCGATTCCCATAATCGGCTTACCGCCCATAGCAAAAATATCACTAATGGCATTGGTTGCGGCAATTCGTCCAAAATCAAAAGGGATCATCCACAATCGGCATGAAAAAGTCTGTGGTACTGATAATCGCAGTTCCATTACCAAGATCATACACCGCTGCATCGTCAGCGGTTTCATTGCTCGACGAGCAAATTTTGGATCATAAAATTTTTCCAGTTCTGAATGTAAAATTGTCCCTAACACCTTAGGGCGAAATTTTACAGCCTCAACCTACACCATGGCTGTATTGCGTCAGCCGAATCTTCCATTTCTTATTTACCTTGTTGAATATCCGTTTTTGAGAATATGAAGCTTTTAAAACCCTATTCTTAATCATAAAGATCTTCGCCATCCTTCCCTTGTACGCAATAATTGCAAAAATCCAAACATATTGCTCTGGCGCTGGCGTAACAAAAGATTCTATTTCTTCGTTCATTGCTCGGGCTGATTGTTCAGGATCATCACTTAAATTCATTGCAGGATGAATTTCCATTTCATATTTGCCAGCCTCAGCGTTATAACGAGGAAACATTGGAATGACAACGGCTTTAGAAAAGTTTTGCCATTTTATTTAATCGGCAATGTCGCTTTATAAGTTCCAAAGAAATCAACAAATACGCTTTGCTCGGCTCCAAAATCTTCATCAGGGTAAGTAATAACCCATTTCACCTTTACGAGACATGATTTAAAAAGGTTTAATACCATTTTGGCGAGCATGCATTTTTCCGCCGAAACGTTGGCGTGTAATCGTCCAAAAGCCAATCCACCAATGGATTACGGTGTGGATTATACATAGAAGTCATTGGCATGCCTTGAGTGTGCAAAATAATGCCCGAGGCATCAATCGCCCAGCCATGTGGCACCATAAGAATAATATTCTTGCCTTCAGCTTTTGCCTGTTCGATATGTTCAAGACCGATAAATTCGCTACGTTTTTGCAAATGTTTCTTTGAACGGATAGCAATCTACCTGTACCAAACATAACGTGCGCAACAACTGCAAACATTTTATCAATGACTTGCTCACGTTGTTGTTTCAGTCCAATGAGGGAAACAATATTGCAAGTTAGTTTGTGCACGCGTACGCTGTTTCTTTGCTTTATGGCCAATCCAAATACCTAATTTTCCCGCCAATTTATCGCGCAAACGAAAAGGCACAAATGCTAACAACAATAAAAAGAAAATACCGAGCCAAATTCCCCAATAGTGAGGCTTTAAATACGACCATGAAAAGTGCGCTTCATAGCCCACTCTAGCCGTCAAACGTAAATTTTGTTGATTATCCGACATAATAAAATGAAATTAATTTTAACCGCACTTTTGCGTGCTTTCCGAACTAAAAATGAAACCACCCTGATCGTAAACCATTTTGAGCCGTCATCATAAAAAGACATGATAACAACCATAGGTCGAATCAAGGTTTTACCTTTCGTCATCACCATTTTGGCGCCTAAATTTGCACCTAAAATGCTCCTAGCCATCATCACGAAACCCACTTTCCAAAGAATTTTGTCCACCCAATAAGAAAAAGCGAAAAAGAAGCAAGGTTCAGTAAAATTCATCACTTTTGCATGTGCCGTCGCTTTCGGGAGATTAAATCTAGCAAAGTAACACAAACTAAGCTCATAATTGAGCCAGTTCCTGGAGCCAAAAAGCCATCATAAAAACCTAAAAATGGGCTAACTAAAAGACCAAATAACAGATAACTTAATCGCTGTTTCAGATCTTCATCACCTAATTTAGGGGTAAATAAAAATACAGACCAATAGCTAAAAATCAAAAAGGCAGAATTCTTTTTGAAAATCGCCACATCAATTGATTGAATTAATAATGTACCTAGGGCAGAACCTAAGAAAACCCAAATCAAAATAAACCAAATATCGCGTAAATTAACCGCTCTTTTTCGCAAGAAATAAAAGGCTTGCGGATAATGCTCCCCATAGCTTACAATTTGTTGGTACCTAACGCCATTGCAGGTGGCATACCTGTCATGAGCAACGCTGGAATAGTGATTAATCCACCACCGCCAGCAATCGCATCGATAAATGATGCGACAAAACCAACGCAAAAACAATATTGCTAAAAGATCAATTCCGATATCCATATTGATTTACCTTAATGCTATTCTAACCATTCACTCCGATTCGGTGAGTTCAAAATTTGTTGGCACAAAAATGGTCTCCGGTGGTGTAACTTTAGGTTTACTCACTGAAGTACCTGGTTTTGGCGGTTCAAACCAAGAATATAATTCGTCTCCACAACCATCACCGGCAGGCACAGGCGCTTGATTTTCACAATAAGGCGCATCTGCTGGGCAAGTTAAACGAACATGAAAATGAGAGTCGTGACCATACCAAGGACGAACTTTTTGTAGCCAACCGCGATCATTGCCAGCAGTTTGGCATAATTTTTACCTTAATCGCAGGATTAACAAAAATACGTGTCACACTTGGATCTTGTGCCGCTAACTAATTAACATCGCATGATTGCTATTCCATACGCGTTCATCCACTCGTTGCGCCTTTCTATCCACAACTAATAAACCTTTACCATCAGAATTGAGCGCATCGGCGTCTGACATTTCGCCCATTCTTAACCAAATATCCGCATCTAATCCCATCTGATGGCTAGCATGACCAGTTAAAAACCGTCCGCCACCCGGCATGCAATATCGCCCTACTAGCATCGTTGGCAACCCAGCAGCTTTAACGCGTTGTCCCAAACGTTCAAGATACTGAATCATATTTGGATGACCATAATAACGATTGCGATTCACACGAATCCTTGGTAACCTTCACCTTTTAGGCGGTAATGCTTGCGCTCCCTATAATACACCCATTGGTATAACTACCAATAGGTTTTGCTTTCCCATCGTCACTTGAATAGGACGTTTCACTTTTGCCAATCTAGAGGAGAGGCAACAGTTTAAGAGAGAAAAGTGCGGTAAAAATTATGGATGTTTTTAATAAAATTTTATTCATTCTAAAGTTTTACCGGGTAAGTATACTAGGTCTTTACGTGGGTAAGTATATCTATCGTCTTGCATGAGTAATATGCCCACGGTTAGAAAATAGCTCCCCTTTGAACTTTGCACCCACACTCAAAAGGGGTGGTATCAAAAGCTAACCTAGGGGATAGCACCTAGGCACTTACTCATCTTATACTAAAACTCACTTTACACTGCGCCTTAAAACGTAATAGATGATCTAATCAAGACAATCGCCACCATGGCTTCTGCGATGGGTACAGCACGAATACCCGCACAAGGATCGTGACCTTTTGTTACAACCACGCGTCTCACCATTAAGATTGATTGAACGGCCAGGAATCGTAATACTTGAAGTCGGTTTTTAGCGCAATAGTGGCGATAATCGGTTGACCAGAACTAATTCCGCCTAAAATGCCACCTGCATGATTGCTTGCAAAATCCATCTGGTGTCATTTCATCAGCGATATCTCACTTCACGTTGCTCAAACCACAGCAAAACCATCACCACTCTCGACGCACCTTTCACTGCATTAATGCCCATTAATGCATGGGCAGATCCGCATCTAAACGGTCAAATACTGGCTCACCAATCCTGACCGGAACATTTTCAGCGATAACAGTAAGTTTAGCGCCAATAGAATCCCTTCTTTCTGAAAGGTTCACGGATAATCTATCGAATTTTTCTGGCGCACTTTTCATCAGGACAAAGAATGGATTACTTACTTTTTCAATCAATGTCTCGATGGTCTGCGGCGCAATCACATGACCAATTTGACTTAAAACCGCGGACTTCAGCTACCAAAATGTTCCGCGTAAATATGCAATCGCTCCCGCTGCAACTCGCATCGCGCTCTCACGCGCAGACTGAACGCCCACCGCCACGGTAATCACAGGATTCCATACTTTTGTGATAGGTGAAAATCTGCATGACCTGGGCGAGAAACGATCTTCAGTCACGCTAATCTTGAGAACGCTGATCACGCATTTCTAATGATCATTCTGATACTTGTACCTGTCGTTTTCCTTCAAACACGCCAGATAAAATTTGAACTTCATCATCCTCACGGCGCGGCGTGGTATATCGTGATGTACCCTGGTTTACGACGATTCTAAATCTGGCTGAACATCTTTCTCTAGATAATCTCGAGATTTGGCGGTATCCCATCAACGATACAGCCTAATCGCAATACCATGTGACTCCCACAAGGTTGTCACACGAGAGTTGTCCAGATCGTGTTACCCGCCATATTATTTCTCTTTTAATTAGTTTTTAGATTAATTTTTCGTATTAATGAAGGAATCTCTTCACCCGTGTCTTTTTGTCAATAAAGATATCCAATTGATTAAGCAATGTCTATGTTATGTAACAATTGATTTTACGACGATTTACTAAACTCAAGCGTATCATATGATCTGAAATCTGTCCGACATAAACTCGTAACTCATGGTCTAAAGTTTGCACGAAATTTAAAACAATGCTCTTGGCTCAGGCTCTTTTAGCTCCGGCAATTCATGAGCAGCTTGTAGCAACAAACGTTTTACTAATTCTAAATCGGAGTTATGCAACCCCTACAGAGATGACTAAACGAGTAATGGTATTTGATAATGCCCCAGTTCGTCCCTTGCCCTGTGAAGCAAACGATTTATTTCGGCACAATCACTATACTTTTCTATCAGGATCAATCGTCCCGTAATGCTACGAATGCGGAGTTTTGCCACCGTGTACGGTGGCGCGTTTTATCGTAGCCGGTATCGCCCCTCAGTGGGCGTTCAAATGGCAAAATAATCCAGGACACAAAGTTTGCAAAGATTTCTTGCATACCAAAGCCAGACCAGCTGAGGCAGCAACAACGCTGCAATTTCAGACCACGACATGCCTAATGTGGCAAATGCCCACACACACCACCAGCCGCAACTAAAACAGCAGGTTAATATTATGCAGTAATGGTATAAGGCGTGCCTTGTGAAAGTTTAACCCGTGAGAAAGATGAGTACTTCTAAAATACCTGAGATATTGCGTACTAACACGCACGTAATCCCTACAATAGCAAGGCGACGAGAGATTGAATAAGTGATACTCCATCCACGGTGCCAGCTTCGAGTAGTCACGTCGTTTTTGCTGCCATGGAGGTACGCCACGCAGATAACACGCCACCAGTTACAAGATCTGACAAACGCAGTGAGGAAAGTACCAAAACAAAAGCGGTCCAAATGAAAAGATCTCGCAAAACACACAATAATTGGCTACGCACTTCATTTCAACTACTAAGCCTTCTTCTTTTCGTAAGAACAAAGCTCATCGGATGGTGATCGCTTCATTGATGCTTGCACGTTTCTGATTACGTTTCTTCTAAACGGCGATGAGCCCAAGCGACGAGGAGGATACAGTAATACCACGATAAATCACGAAGATTAACCACCACACACCATGCAATAAAGAAATTAATCAAATGCGTAATAAATTCAACGCAAATAGTATCACAAACACTAATATCACTAAAGCGGCAGGGCAATCTGTAAACCGAATTGAACGATTTGACAATAATGGTTGTGGCTTTTTCTCATCTTCGTAAGAACGTAGCACATTTTGAGCATTTTGAGTAATAATGGAGACAACAATGACTATTGTATTCACCTGGCTCAATCCATCATTTGCTAACCCATAATCGGTCGTTACTGTGCAGTGTTCCAGTAACAACACAACCGCGCTACAACAATACGTTTAATTACACTTTGAAAACGCACGCACTTTGTTGAGAAAATTCAAGTGACGCACAAAATCCCATTCAGACGGGCCGAAAGCCAAAACGTGAAGAACCACCCAATAGCCTGCCACTAAACGACCAATCCCAAAAGCCGTTGGATTTTCATAAGAAAGCCCAAGCATTTGACAAACTGCTAAGAACCATAAAGTTCTAAGCGTTAAAAAAATACAGTAAAAAGCAACCGGCTTGTGGTGTATTCCACTGATTATCATATTTTAATCAAGTTATTTCGCCATTCGGTACGACAGACGTTTGTTGATACGATCCCTTGAATTTAAAAATAGCGCCACCGACAAACAAGCCCAAAACAATTACATGTTGATAAGGCAAGTTACTATAATTTGTGGGTAAACCAATTTTTTCACAATACATCGACTTGCGCCATAAAACTCGAGGTAATTGGCAGCAAACCAATCTAAATTAATAGGATTATTGCTTTAACCCAGAAACTGTTTGCTCCAATTTTAATTAATTTGATGCTAATTTGAGTAATTTTGCTGAGTAGCTCTAAAGAAATGGCTAAATTAAATTTGATTATTCAATGATTTAATTAAGTCAAGAAGCCATTTACGACGTTCAGTTAACAAATTAACTAATTGTGTTTTCAGCGTGGTACATTCTACCTTCATCTGATTCGACTGGCAATATAGGCATCCTAAAATCGTAAGTTCATTCGTTTTGAGTAATATCAATTTACTTTTGCAAATCGCAATTTGTTTTTTTTGATAAACCTTGAATCTTCAAGTTCATCCATTTTTGTTTTGCTGTTGAATGTAAAGCACCAACGTACCTATATTACTAATTTATCCTCGATGGTATTGGTTTGGTAAAGACTATCAAGCACGTTGCTGTTCTTAGAAATCATCTTGCGTCAAGATGTTTTCGTCTTTTCAGTTTGTTGCAACAAATATTGACTCAACTCTGCGTACATATGGTCTTTCACGAATATAGCATTTTCCCACTATTTTGTTGCTGTTGCGGGCTTCCACTTGGTTTTGAGTTTGCCAGTTTTTCTGATTGATCACTTCTTGGATCATACAATTTGTTGTTGTAGCAGTTGCAAACGAGCATTAAACAAATCATAACAGCTGATAAGCAATGTCCGGCTGATCTTCTTTTCGTAATCTTTGGTTGTAAGCGTTTTCAAATCAATCAACTGTGAATTCTATTTGATTTTTTGACGTAAGGTTTGTCAAGATTGCTATCGGCTAATTGTTGATCATTTCTGTGTGCGTTTCAAATTCTCAGTAAGACTGGTTTATTACGCTCGGATACAGAACTTTGCCCCGCTAATTGATGCTTTCTTAATGCCATTTGGGTTTCCTGCTGTGGTTTTGTAATGTATACCTGTAAATCCGCTAAATTTTTGAGCTTGATGATGAACTGAATTGGGTGTTCTGCTGCTTCTTAAAACATAATAAATCTGCATTATTTTCTTAATTTCACCTCAGCATGGGCTAAACATATGTAAATCTTCATTATTTTGTTGAGTTTGAATGAGTTGCAATGTCAATCTAAAGAGGTTTTGCAATTCATTAATAAGTGCTATTTTACATCGCCATCAGCCATTTTATCAGCTAAATCACGACTCTTGTGGTAAACCAATATTTTGCTTTTGTTTGCAGCCAATGTTGGATGCACAAGTAACTTCAACCAATTAAAAGCACAACAGCTAAAGAGTGCGGTGAAAAAACGTAGTTTTCGCAGGGTTACCTGTATTTTTATTGTTCGTTTCTTTGTTTTTTGCTAACCAATCGGCAAGCACTTTACGTGACTCTTTGTTGCCTTAAAATAAATCTACTGGCAATTCATAATAAGCTATTGTTAAAGCGAGCAATTTATCTTGTAAAAATTCGGTGAGTTTTTCGACCGCACTTTGATTAAAGGATTCATTAAGCAACAATGTAACAGGCGATAGCCAAATTCGAAATCAAACTTTGGGTAAAAACAAAAGCTTGTACCATAGCATTTTCAGCATCACTTGCTCTCTTTCTGGCTGAATATTTCACCTTACAAACAAACAATATCAAACTAGTCCGACTAATAACCGGTTTACCCTCTTGCAAAATGCCTTTATCTTTATTGAAATATACGTCTTCATTCGTTAATGGAAAAAATTTGTCGAATCTTGTACCCACATCACTGACCCGCGCCTTTTAGCTAACTTCATCGTTCACAAACGTATTCTCGACCTAACGGTTGCCCTACGCCTTGTTTTTCATCAATTGTTTGGCAAAACCATGAACGCCATTTCCGTCTGCCGCGGCCAGAATACGTTTCGATACCATATTTCACCATTTTGCAGGTAAGTTATCGGAATATGCACGCCCTGTGGAAATATGGCGTGTAACCAAATGAAATATAATTTTTATAAATAATCTAATAAACACTGTAATTGCGTTGCTTTACAAAGAAGCATGGTCATACTCAATAATGAAACTGAAATCCGTTTCGGGAAAATACAATTCTTTAACTCAACGCCCGTATGCCTTGACCTGAAACATGATATAACGACGGTAGCCAGAATGTTGCTATCGAACGCATCAGTGCATACGCGCCGCGTTATCTAAATGCGCGAACATTGTGTACTACGCTTTTAGCAAGGCACCTGTAGAGCCAGACGTGAGCGATGTTGTCGCAGGGCGATAACGGCTATGGATTACAACATCGGCTTTTGGGCAAAATCGCTCAAATCTTCATCATAAAAACATCGATGTCGATGAACTTATCACCACTCAGCAATCGGGACCGGATGATACCTAGAGTACTATAAAGTTGGATTGTGTGAATATAAAAATAAAATGTTTTTCTGTATTTTCCAATAAAAGCAACCACACTTTCGGGATTTCGCTGCTGTTGTGTGAGAGCTCAGTTTCGTTCACTCTCAACGACTTGCGCCCAATTAAAAATATCATCCTGATGCGGTGCGCAAAGAGCGATTTATGAACTTAGGTTGGAGAGCAGCTTGCAAGAGATACTATCGTGATTTACCGTGACAATATGCTCGCACTTCGTCGGTGAGCTTTCAGGCATGATCCATTGATTTGCTGTGCGCCAGCACCGCTCAGCATTTCCCGACCACTGTTTGTGGTAGTAATAGCAATAAAGGCGTGTATCTGGGTGATTTTTCGCGGTTTTCTGTTATGATTGCCAGTCGTTAACAATGTTTCGCTGTCCTCGCGTCGCAAAATGAAACTCGCGTACGACGCTTGCCAAGATTCTAGTGACGCGCAGAAACTCGCTCCGGGATGGTGCGATAAAGCACGCGCAGGGTAACTAAGGAGCGCGTAACAACTTTGCCTTCTTCTTGAAATTCTGTCAGTTCAACAACGTTTGAACACTCACGATCTGTGACCAATTGCGGTTATCGGCTGTTTTTCGTCGGTTTTACACTTTTCTGACTTAGCAGGTTCGGGCTGTACTTCTACTTTTGATTCTGTTTTTCGTTATTTTCAGCCGGAGCAAATGTTAAATCATCGGCAAAAACACTGCCATATAAAGCCGGTAAATTAAGCAAACGACGTAAAATATCGAGCTTTTTCCCCAATAGAGCGGGTTTGGCTCGCAATGTGTGGTATAATCTTCATCAACTTCAATGATCTTCATCTCTCTCTGTTTGCTAAATAATTATAGCGACTTCCTTATCAAATTCTCCGCAAAAATTATGCTAATTCATTGCTCAATTATCAATTTCGTCAAGTAAAACAAAACGATTAATTCTCCAACTTTTGGTTTTTATTCACGGTTTTGTTCGGGGATATGAATAACCTTGGCATCATCGCTGGGCTTTTAGTGAAAAATTACAATATTTTACGTAGATCATGCATCAGACATGACTTATTCGGATGAATTAATCAACTTATGGCTGGAAGATGTTATCGCGTGATCCGTCACTTAGATTTGCTCCAAAGTGATACTAATTTGAGTCATTCCATGGGGGACCGCCATGAAAATCACCGCATCTCAGCTCCAGAATTAGTCGAAAAATTAGTGTAATTGATACTGTCTCCCCTGCCTTACTAAAGGATTTGGACATAAAGATGTGGTTTTAATAGCTTGTTCGCTGCTCATGCAGCACACCCAAACTCGTCAAGAAGCGAAACCGCTCTTAGAAAAGGAGTCGATGATCAGGATGTCGTGCACTTATGCAGAAATCTTGCTGAGCCAATTCACCTGATTATTTCGTCTTTAATCTCACCGGCACTTTTTAACAATTACGCCAACATTATGGATTGGGAAGAGATGCATGTGCTATCACGCCGACGCTCTTTATCAAAGGCGGAAATTTCTTTCTTATATAAAAATAGAGAATAGCGAAAAATTTACAGAACAATTTCCTCATGCAACGTCCTACTATTAGTGGTTGCATTGGGTGCACGTGCCGAAACCTGAATTTGCTTATACGTGCGATAGAGCGATTTGTACAAGAATTAATTAATTTGTCGAGAGTACTTTGTGGTATGCTCCCATAATTTAGGGGATATCCCTCATTTACAATCAATACGTTAAATTTTCAAAAGGAAAGAAAAGAAAAATGGCAGTTGTTGGTCTATTTTGCAGTGACACAGGCAATACCATGCAAAACACGCAAAATGATCCAAAACAATTGGGAAATGACTTAATCGATAGTATTCGTGATATTGCAAAAGTAGTAAAGAAGATATTGAAGCATACGAGTTTGCTACTTCGGTCGGTATTCCGACTTGATATTACGGCGAAGCACAAGCTGACTGGGATGATCCCAGCGTTAGAAGAAATCGATTTTCACAGACCATAAACTCTGCAGGTATTTCGGCTGTGGCGATCAAGAGAGACTATGCTGATTATTTCGCGATGCTATCGGCACCGTGCGCGACATCGTGGGAACCGCGCGGCGCAATCATTGTGGGTAACTCGCCAGCTGAAAGGGCCATACTTTTGAAGCATCCAAAAGCATTGACCAGAAAGACGGGAACTTTCATTGCGTGTGTGTCTGACCGGTGAAGATCGCCAACCTGAACTCACGGCAAGAACGTGTAATGAAAATGGGTATAAACAAATTTACGGTAGAAATGTGTTTAGCCGAGCTCGCTTAGAATTTTTCACATAAAAGGAAGGGAACTTTATGTCTGAAGAAAACATTAAATTACTTAAAAGCTGGATTAAAAATCACTGAACCTCGTTTAACGAACGATTCTTAGCTTACCGCAAGAACACAAAACGAAACATTTCTCAGCAGAAGATGTATACAAAATCCTCACTTGATCAAGGGAGTGAAATTGGCTTAGCGACTGTTTACAGAGTATTAAATCAATTTGACATGAGGCTCGTACTTTTGATTCGCTCACAATTTTGAAGGTAACAAATCTGTATGGTGACTAGCACCAACTTCGAACACCATGATCATATTATTCACGAGGGATTGTGGAGTGTTTAGAATTTGGTGATAATGTGACTGAACAACGCTGGCGTGATGTAGCGAAAAATATGGCATTAAATTAAAAAGCGGCATAGCTTTATATCTTTACGAAATGTGGTGATATTAATCATTGCGATGAAAACAATTCAATAATAACACTCTCAAGGCGACCCAATGTCGCTCTTTGCTGCCCTCTTCAAATTTTATCCGAAAATAACCGCCTCTTTTAAAGTGCGGTTATTTTTCTATTTGAAAGGCCACAGGATTAATAAACACCTCAGTGCCAACATGGCATCAGCAACTTTGACAACAAAACCTGCTACGTTTGCTCCTACCACAGTGGATATGCCTGCTTGCCCCTCAAATACGTGCCGTATACAGTTTGCGTGGATATCTCAACATGATTCGATGCACTTTGTGCATCCACTTCTTCTGGCAGTCCAATACGAAACGTGAGCTATTTGCTTTGCGCCATTTCGACCAGAAAGTCGCCACACCACCCGCATTAGCCGCTTTGCTAGGTCCGACATACACCAGCGGCCTGTAAGGCTTCTAAGTCGCTTTCAATGGTGGTTGGCACATGGCACCTTTCTGCACCAATCTCACGCCATTTTTAATTAAGTTGAGCATCAGAAAGTTCTAATTCATTTTGAGTTGCTGCAAGGAAGCGCACATCAGCTTTCACTTTCCCAAGGGCGTTTACCTTCAAAATGTTTGACCAAGCCAAATTGTTCTGCGCAATCTTTCACTCGACCACGTTTTGACATACTCTAGAAGTGCGGCTAATTTTTCGGTAAGTAAATCCTTCTGCGTGCACGACATAACCTGATGAATCAGAGCAGAGTCACCACTTTTGCACCAAGCGATACGCTTTTTCAATAGCATATTGCGCTACGTTACCAGAACCTGAAACCGATACGACTTTACCCGCAAAGCATCGCCTTTTTCAGCGCCAACGCTGAGCTGAGCAAAATAACAATCCATATCCCGCTTTAGCTTCGGACGAGAATTAAACTCCCTCAAAAGATAATCCACGCCCAGCAAATACGCATGCAGCTTGCTCGATAATCATATAGCCAGCTAACAACCAACCTCGCAACACCGACATCGCCTGCTGTTTGGTACGTCAGTATCAGCTAGCATCGCGACAAGCTCCAGCCATCAATGCTTGGCAGAAAAACGCCACTTTCTGCATCTGACTTTCCTTTCGGATCAGGGTCCGAACCACCTTTTGCTCCGCCCATAGGCACAGACGTACGGTTAAAGCATTTTGAGAAATTCTGCTCAAAACCTCATTTTGGGTAAATAGATAAGTTTGACTGATGGATGGAATGGCATACCGCCATAAATGGACCAATTGCACTGTGAGTGCACTCGAACAATGCACGGTTAACTTGCACCCTGACCTTGGTCCTCGGTCCAAAGCCACACGGAATTGAAATGCTCGTTCAGGCTCGACTAAACGTTCTAATAATCCCTCTGAACGATACTGATTGGCTTCTATAAAAGGCCAAATAGAAGTAAACGCTTCTCTAACCGCTTGTAGAAACTCGGGTTGATGACCATCGCGTTGAGCGACTTTTGCTAAGAATGCATCTACAAAGCAACCGTTGACATAATGGGATTCTCATCTTCTTGTTGTTGATGTTGTGCACTGTGCTTTTATTATGTTTCAGCCTTCATTGGCGCCGCACCGACAATATGCAGTGAGCGATTTAACGTCGCAAATAATTTTTATGAAGTAAATTTAAGAGAAACAAAATGAAAGAAAAGAAATTATCTAAAAGTAAACCAATTTATTAAATAGAAAATATAAAGATAATAATGTAATAAAATGATGATGTTTTAGGTGGTGTCACTGAAACTTTTTACTAATCTATAAATCACATTTATTCGTGTGAATAAACAAAAGATATGGTTTTCGTGAAAAACAACGCGACGATGACATCAACGCACAGGGCTAAGCCCCCATTTAATATATTAACTCGATTTATTATTCTGTCTGATTCATCGTTGCTTTCAACCGCACTTTCATCGTCTTTGGGTTGATACGAGCTACTAATAGACCAAAGCTCAAAAGCAAGCACATCGGCACGCGACCCAAAGTTTGTGAGAAAACATCAGGAGGTGTTAAGCATGCCGATAAAAATGCCCCCACGATAATATAAGGACGTCGGAAAGAGCCTTCACAGTGGCACGCCAGTCCAGCAAAGTAGAATTGATAGCTATCGTATACTTCAAACACACACCAAAGTGCTAAAAACAATGCCAAAGCAAAATCTAAATAGCTGCTGATAACTATCTGTTGCAATAGCAACGCCTTCTGAGTGCAGTTTGGAGTAAAGAAACCAGTAATACAAACCGGGAACACAACGTAATAAGCAAAAAGACACGCCACAATAAAATAAAAGTACGCCTACTTTGAAAATAACAACAGACAAATCATCCGTCATGCAGGTACAATGCTGGCGCAACAAAAGCCCGTAAATTTGATAAAGCAAATAAGGAACAGAAAGTAGAAACAGCAACAATCGCTGTCAATTTTAATTGGCGTAAAGAAAGGCGTTTGAATATTGGTTTGTGCAATCATCGTCGCACCCTTTTGGCATAACAGCTGTTAAAGGTGCTGCAACAAAATGATAAATATCGTGTTGGAGCCGCCAATGCGACAGAAAACCAATACCACACAAATCACTAGAGCGTAATACGGTTTCTCAGCTCAACAAGGTGTGTACTAGGGGTTGAGATTTCATCACATTACTCCTAGCAAACCGCTATGATTCACAGTTTTTGAAGATTGAGATTTTGGTGCTGCGACATCAATCTCATCCGGCGGATAATAACCAGATAAACGCTCAGTCAATTCTGCTTGCTCACGTGGGCTTCAGCAGGTTAAATCTGCAAAGTGTTTTTCATGTGCAGATAAAGTTTCTCGCATGAATCCTCCGTTAATGCCACATTTTGGGCGTTTTCTGCATTTCAGTCAGCCGCACTTTTAATTTCTTTAGTTTGCTCTTCCACGGATGCTGCAGCTTGAGCCACGCATATCTTCTAGCTCTGCTTTCATTTTATCTGCTTAAGAGCTTTTAATTCTTCCACCGTTTTACCTCAATTCTGGTGAAAGGGTTTGCAAAGTTCAAAGACTCAGCTTTTTAATACTATCCTGTAATTCTTACGCAATTTTAGTTCTTGTTTCAACCTTTACATTTTGGCACGTGGCAGCTAAACCACCGAATCAAGCTTTTCACCCAGCTCATCACCAGACGAATAGCGACGAGGCAACGCTCTCGGTCCTAGCACAACTAGAGCCAACTACGTAACAAAACAGTTCTGAAAACCAATATCAAACACGGATTAAGCCTGTTCTTTCTCTTTGTGGTTTCGGACTTGGTGTTGTGTGTCAATAGACTTAAATTGCCATCTTTGGCACTGGAAGTAATACATTTGCTTTCTTAAATCCTTTCCTGCTGCGCCAAGATCTGAGCCGCATTTCTTAATTTTTCGTACCGAAAACCAATAAATGACCACTAATAAGATAATCCATTTGAGCAGGGGATAAACCCAAACATAATAAGCTCCGTTCTGTGAAAAAAATTTGGGTCGGAATACCCTTTTTTACCCACGACCAGAACAACCAACTGTATGAGTTGTACAATTTATCACGATAATAATGATAAACGCAATATATGGACAAACTAAAAATGGCTAAAATTTCTTTCTAGCCATTTGTATCTTTTATTTCCAAATGCGAATCAAATGATACTTTTTCTTACGCAATTCAGAGATTGTTCGTCAATCTTTACGCTCTGGTGTTTTACCTTCTTTAAGCTGGCGGTCGTAATCCTTCATCAATTCCCTTCCGATTGGCGACAGCATCAAAGTGCGATCAGGATTAATGATTGCTACATGACTGCCATTACCGTATCTGCGAAATTCCACACCACATTGCCTGAACAGGAACCGGAACCACAAAATACACGAAGAAGAATAGCACCATTAAACGGAACAAAAATACAAACCAGAGGTTTATTCTTGATAAAACGGATATTTGCTTAACTCCGCATAAGCATTTTGAGTTTTACCAATAATGGAAGAATAAGCGAATAACAATAAGATAAACGCCAGGAAAATGTACAGTTCACCTATGTGGTGTGCAAGGCATTTTGCGCAGTGAGATACTAGCGTTTCGCTCACCATAATTATTTGAAAGCAAGAAAATAATCACGGCATGTACAGAGCAAACAATCATGGTGTCAACAAACACACCCAACATGCACCACTAAGCCTTGACTAACGGGATGGCTTAACGCGGGCAGCAGCCGCGCCGCATTGAGCGCAGAACCCATCCCGCCTCGTTGAAAGAACAGTCCCGACCGTCCCCATCATCATTGCTTTTGATACCAGCGCGCCAAACATTCCGCCAACGGCGTCAGAAACTAAATGCACTTTGAATGATACGATGAATCACTGGAAGGAATCCATATCAATATGCATTCAAGAATAATCACCGCCATAATCAAATGAAAAGCGCCATCGTTGGTGCAAGACTGCTCAGAAACCGCCGTACGCTGCGCCACCGAAAATAATAAGTGGGGTCAAATTACTAATAAAATACCGACATATTTTCAATTCCACGCATTGCTCGTTGCTTCAACCGTAGGTTGCCTGCGGGTAAAGGCGGAAACCAAATGTAAAAATTAATGCAAGTGCAAAAGCCACCGCCATGCCAGCGATGATTTTAAACCTTGCACAATATAATAAGCGGGACCACGCGAACGAGCCATCTTTATCTTGAATTTTAAATAGTTGAGCGAGAATTGGGTAGAGTCATGAAGGCACCTCGACATGCAATAAAACGCCGCTACCACATCCAACACTGCGCCTCTCGCACTCCCAGGCGATTGCCACAACGCCCAATGCTACCCACACCAACGCGGCTGCTCGCAAGACCTGTTGTAAACGCTTGGAAAGGTGTTAACGAACTTCCCTCCACCGCGCGACCAAACCACATTTCCACGAGAGGCTTTGCTGGGAACAAAGCGGATTTCTGTACATCACCTGGTTGTAATGGTAAAAATGAGACCCGTCCCAAGCAAAATAATAATTTGTAGCGTATCCTATAAAGATCCATCAAGGTAGGCACTATCCAAGTTAGCACTTCTTCCTAATGTTTTGACTAAATTCCATAATCATCCCTCAAGCGATAAATAATTTGATTGATGGGTTTTCAATGAAAAGGCAAGATTTTTAACAATTTCTCTAAAGAAAAGAACACAAACAGAGAAAATCTAATAAATTCACCAATGTTCGTATATCATAGTAAAGGCGTATTATTCGGAATACGCCCCACTGCAGTTTCGTTGAATTATTTGGTTAAAACAACGCTGCACCACGCACACCACCTGAATCGCCGTGTTTCGCTTTTAATTGGCGGACTTTTGCGTCCGCATCAAATGAGGCGGTACATGCTTTTGTGCAAAGCCCCATAAAGGTAATCAAAATTAGGCCGTCCACCACCCAACACAATCATATGCGGGATCGAAATGCCGCACGATTGTTGCCAATAGAAATCGCCGCCAACTCAACAAAAGATTCACAAAATTTACCGCACTCTCATTGCCTTGATGGAACAATCAATAATTTCACGAGCAGATAATGGCTACGCCTTTCAAATCTCGATAAAGCATTTCAAAACCTCGACCTGACAAATAGTATCCGACAAGCCTTGTTGCAACCGCATTGATAAATTGGGCTTTAATACATCCCAGCCAATTTCAAAGCATGATAATTTAGTTATGTAAACCAAGCTCTCCAGCCATTCCCACTTGACCTGAATAGACTTTTAAGACAAAGCCGCCACCAAAACCAGTCCCAGAATTAAACCAAGTACCGTTGGATACTTTGATTTTCCGCATCCCATGTAGATAACGCAAAACAATTTGCGTCGTTTTTTCTGCCACGCTTCACGCCCTAAACGCAGACGAAGATCGCGTAAAATAGGTTTATTATCTACACACGAATATTAGTAATTTCAGCTAATCCAGTTTGTTGATTCACGAAACCAGGCATGAAGCCTACGGTGCCTTCTTCACCAAGCTTTTCGTGGCGATTCAGTAAATCCACAATCGTGTTAGCCATTCTTCATAGTCCGGTTTTTAGGTGTTGGTGCCCGTTTAAGAATATAATTTTTCTAATTTTTCATTGAATACAGCAGAAATAAATTTTCGTGCCACCAATAATAAACCATAATACATAATCTGCTCCAGTATAAAAGTGCAGTTAAAATTAGCAATTTAACCGCACTTAAATCGACATTTTATGACGAAGATCGCCTTTTCTTCGAGGCGTAAATATGATAATCAACCACATGCCAGTAATGTCACTTCCTGTGTCGTTGGGTAATGCATACCTAATCACACGGCTAATCAACATCAACAAAGCCCGCCTGTGCCAGCCACCAACGTTTGCCCGAGCGTTGCAACCAATTGGGTAAAGCCAACAGCAACATCAACCAGTTGCTGCAAAAATCGGCCTTACCCTGGGGAACAGATGCCCGCTGTTTCGTAATGATAGATTAACCAAGCTGGCGTGGTGGCATCCGTAAATAAAATGCCGCGGTTTCACGCAAGGTGGGTGTTTATAAAAAGTTTTCCGGTGTTTGAATGGGTTTGCTCAACTGGAATAAACGGTTGAACGGACGAAGTTCTTCAAAATAATGCTTTATCCCGTTTTTGCTGCTTGGTGTATGCTGAAATCCCATCCTGGTACTTCTTATCCATTGTTTTTGGTTCTTAGACAAAAACGCAAACAAAAGCGTAAAATAACACACAGGTGATCAACATAGGTGCCTGGCTGGTGACTGTCCGTAATAGTAAACACCAGTTGTTGCTTCATGCCATACTGATAGAAATACCCCAGATAAAAAATGGTACAAGACAAAGTAATAACATTATATAATGACAGCCTTTTGAACATGCTCGCCTTGAGAATAAAAAATAACGCGCGCATTTTGCAGCAGAAATGATGACGAATAAGGATCCTTTATGGCAAAAATTCCAGTTAGTTACGCCGTGGTTACCTGGATATGAGCCATTTTCAGAATGGTGGGATTTAATTTCCAGATACAAAAAAAAAAAAGATGGCAGTGATGGGGATATTTCTAATGCGGATGAACACTGTTGCCATCCATTCTGAATGTTAACTGGCGATGCACTCCATAGCTTAAATGCGGTTATGGTTTCCAACTGGCGACAGCATTAAACAAATTCAGAAGGTCGCAGGTCCTAATTTATCATCGTAGAAGAAGGCCGTGGCATTGGTTTGATTAATAAAATCGCACTTGTCCAATTCTTTTTACAAGATAAAGGAATGGATATGAAGCCAATCTTGCTTTAGGTTCAACAGATGAACATAACTTCAGAAGTCTGTTGCCAATGTGTTCAGCTACCCAGTGTCAAAAGTTCGCGTGATAACAACCCAGAAAAAGTAGAAACCATAGAAAAAAGCAGGTATCAACGTGGTTGAACGAGGTACCGCTTAATGTGAAGCGAAAACCGCTACAACACATCTTGATACAAAGAAAGCGAAAAAATGGGGCATTACATTGTGCATAACAATGATGAACAACATTAATAGCTGTCACATTGCCAAGAAGAGATTATTTAATAATAAAAAACACATGTAAAAAAAGCTGTGCTGTTATATTGAACAGCATGGCTTTTTATTAAACTTTTATGCATGGAATAATCAAAGATTTTGGCATATTGCTAAAAACGAAACCGTCTCGTATTCAAGATCGGGGCTTATCAGGAGTAAGTAAAATGAAAAAACATATTACGTAACC
>BNJS01003509.1_pt1 | contig 29333 bp, 38 predicted proteins | sample 8540461 | NCBI WGS metagenome assembly BNJS01 (sample SAMD00202454, study PRJDB9452) | human saliva metagenome | isolation source: human saliva | place: Japan | reverse complement strand
GCCTATACCCAACTGATAGAAGAGGTGATTGAGCCGTTGAGGGTTGGGAGGTAGAGGATAATTGTATAAGGAGGACAAAAAAATGTCAGATAGAAGTGCAGAAAGTTCCATAACAGGTTATAGTTATCAATTTCTAATTACGATTTTGCATATTTTAGAAAGCAATATGGAAAGTGAGTGTATTATTGAGGGAATAGAAGATTTAGATATTATTAATGCTGATGATAAATATTTAAATCAATATAAATATCATACAGGAAAGAATATTACTAACTCTTTAATCTCAAAAGCCTGTGATATTAATGCTGAACCATTATTTAAAATGTGGTGGGAATAATTTTAAATATAAATTATTTATTCATGGGAATGATAGGCAGTATACGTTAGATATTACTAACTTAAAAAAATATTAACTCTTACGACGGGAGAAGGGTATAAAGAAGGGGACTTGAAAGATGCATATAAAGATGATGAAAAAAATTGAAACTCTTTATCTAACTTTTTTTCAATTTGTGTCACTGATAGGTTTGATATTTTAGAAGAAAAAAAGTAATTCATAAAATTTCGGAACTAATGAATTTAGATGAACAGACTGTTAGATTATCAATCTTTCCTCTCGCATATAAAAACGATTAATGATTTAGCCCGTAAGGATAAAGAGTGTGATAGAAAAAAATAACTGGTCGTGAGTTTATAGATATTCTTAAAACAAACAAACAAAAATAATTGATTTAGTAACGTTAGCTAGAATTAAAGAAGAAAAAGAATTTTTGAATTATTTCAAACATGAATTAAAGTTATTAGGAATTAAAAAAATAATTCTGACCATATATTTGTTATGCCTAATGGTCATAATACTGTTGATTTGATAATAGGTTTAGCTCAAAAATTTTGTATATCAAGGTAGAAATGCTGATAATAGAACGCCACTATTTGTTGTTGAAAAATATAGATGGTTTAAAACCAAAGTTGATTTCTGAAATTGAAAAAGAAACCTTGAGATGTTTTATAATGATGGTTATGAGGACATCAAGTTTTTTTATAAAAAAATTCAAGCAAAAGTAATATAGAAGTACTAAGTGTAAGCCGAAAGAAAATTAACACTGTTTCAAATTTTAATTTTCGGTTGATTTCAAAAGATACATTTATAAAATTACCAGGATGAAATAAGAACGATTTTTAAGTAATCAAGTTATATTTTTATTTGGATAATTTAGTTATCCGTAACAGTTTATCTATTCCAAATAGAGAATTTTTAATTCCTAATAATGTAAACAATACAGTTATTTTTACAAATTTTTTTTCAGGAGATTGAATATGTCAGAGGATTATAATAACAAGGATAATCAATTAAGGGTTAAAAAGTTTTGAACCTAATTTAGTTCAAATTGAGATTGTTGATTTTAAAAAAATGGAAAGAAGAGAATAGTGAAGAATCAATAAAAAAATTGGTTCTGTTTTAAAAAATTGAAGACGGTAATAATAATAACATTCTGTGTATTGTTAAAAGTTTTAAAATGATTGAAAAGTTTGATGATGATGTCTCTAAATTATCCGATAACGTATATGAAGGGAATTTTTATAATAAATACACAACCTATTGGAAGATTACAAGATGGTACATTCAAAAAAGGTATAAATGATATTAGCATTCCACCTAATGGAGTTAGTGTTGCCTCCATGGAAGAATTAGAGAAAATATATTCCATGGAGAAAATGCAAGATTCCAAAGATAATATTCTAGAATTTGCAAAACATAATTTATATTCTAATATTGGTATAAAGTGTGATGGAGATAAGTTATTTTCGAAAACATCTGGTCATTGTTGGTTCTACTGGATCAGGAAAAATCCTGTGCTGTTGCAACAGTTATTCAGACATTGAAAGTCGAAATTGAAAAATAATACTCATGTTTTAATTTTTTTGATATTCATGGTGAATATCAAAAAGCTTTTCCTAACTCAAATCATTTAGCTCTTCAGGATAATAGTCTGAAAATTCCTTATTGGTTGATGACATCAGATGAACTAGAGGATTTATTTATTGAATCGTCAGATTTAAACGCATATAATCAAATTTCTCAGTTTAAATTTGCAGTTACTCAAAATAAGATTAAGTATAACTCTGAATTAGATAATATTGATTATAATTCACCTGTGTATTTTAGTATTAACGAAGTAAGAAATTATCTTTACAATAAAAAAACAAAGAAACACATTATGTTGAGGATGGCGAGGAGTATTTAGCTGTATTAAATGCAGAAGGTAAAGACGAAAAAAACTTATATCATCAGAAATAAATCACTTTTGGGAAAGCCTTGAATTTTGAAACTTCAACAGGAAATTCAAAACACAAAGTATTCAATCAAAAAGTGGCTAAAGCTGGAGGCTTTACAGGTGAGTTCGAACGATTTATTTCTAGAATTGATACTAAGTTAAAGGACAAACGTCTTTCTTTTATTTTACAGGAATCAGATTTTGAAGAAAAACTCAAATAGTTTTAATATGTATATAGAAGAAATCAAAAGAATGATAGGATACTCTAAAAAAAACAATGTAACTGTAATTGACTTAAGTACAGTTCCATTCGAGATTGTATCAATTATAGTTTCTGTTGTTTCTAGAATTTTTATTTGATTTTTGCATTTCTCAAAAACTAAAAATTGAAAATGATAATGATAATGATACTCCCTATATGGTTGTATTTGAAGAAGCCCATAAATATATTCCAAGAAGTAATTCAGCCAAATATAGCAATACTAGGCTATCAGTTGAGCGGATAGCAAAAGAAGGACGAAAGTATGGCCTGTCAGCAATGATTGTTAGTCAAAGACCATCTGAACTATCTAGCACAGTGTTTTCTCAATGCAATAATTTTATAGTGATGCGACTGACAAATCCAGAAGATCAAGGTTTTGTAAAAAGTTTATTACCTGAAGCTTCGATTAGTTTTGGCGATGAAATTGCAAATCTGGAGCAGAGAGAAGCATTGTTAGTAGGGGACGCATTTACAATACCTATGATTGCAAGAATGAACGATGCGAATCCAACACCGAAGTCTGATGATGTAAATTTTTATAGTTGTTGGCAAGAAGACTGGAAAGATGTTACATTTGACTTTATAAATACTGAATCAAAAAAATAATATTATAACAAAAAAAGAACAAAAGGAGAATTAATGAAAGTTGGTTTTTTTATTTGGAGCAGGGGCAGAACTGTCATATGATATGCCAAATGGTGGAAAATTTGCGTTGGATATTTTTAGAAGAGATGCATCCTTAGCTAAAGAAGAATTTAAGAAAAATAGATCTAGAATAGACCTGGGTTCTAATTATGCAACCTCTTGGCTTCCAGAGAATTTTGAGACGAAAAATATTGTTTCATTTGGTGAAAGTGTATTTAATCATATTATAAGTGATACTATTACTAATAATAGATCATATATTGTTGCTAGAATTAATGGATTAGACAGAGTTGCTGAATCTATTATAAATAATACTCATGTTACTTATAGACAAGAAGTTTCAGATGATTTAAACAAGAATTTTAGTGATATAAATATTAAAACATCTTCTTTCTTATAATGAATGGTTTTCGGAGGGAATTCTTTATTTAACAGTCGTTATTTTGCATTACTTCTGTTTACTATAATGAATATACTGGATTTAGTGATTCTGATAAAGAATCTTTTAGGTGAAATAATAAAGTCTATTTTTTTCAATTGCATATTGGTGCATTAAGTGAAAAACTATCAAGGAATATTCAAGAGAATATTTTTTTCAAAAAGATGAAATGAATTTGGATATATTTGATGATTTAGGTAGCAGTCTGTCAATAAATTATCATTCGGCCGGTGTTAAGGGGTTAGAACTACTTTCAAAAGGTCAAAAAAATAAGAATATGCATTGGATTGTGGAATTTGGATTTGAATTAATTGAAAAGATATACGCTGATGTACTTGATTACAAATCTGTTATTGATAGTTACTGGCATTATTTATATTTTCCGTCAACAGAATGGGCAAAAATTTTTGCAAGATTTCAGTTTTCTTACATTCAGTGCGAGAGTATATTGCTAATGAATGTCCATTCTCTAAAAAAATAAAAACAGGATATTATGATGATTTAGCTTCACAAAATAGATTTACTGTGAGCACAATTGCTACTTCAAACTATGTAAATTCTTTTAATTGGTGAAAAGTTAAAGGAATTTAACGATAAATTAATATATTTAAATGGAAGTATCAATGACTATTATGACCCTTATATGAATACCATAATATCATATGAAAGATTTTAAACATTATAAACATTTTGCTGTTCCTCTTATTTTTTTACTCAGAGCGGAACAAAAGCCAATGACATCCATTGATATGTCGATTAAATATGTAGAATACTATAATGAATTGAAATCATCAGATGCTATTTGTTCTATAGGATTTGGTTTCAATCCAGATGATGAGCATATTAATGGGATAATAAGGTCCTTGGTAGATAGAGATAATAAAAACACTAATAATTGTTGATGTAGTAAATGATAAGTCTGAAAGCGAAAGAATCGACGAGTTAGCACAAAAATTAAAAATCACTAACGATCAAAATATAAAATTAGTCATTGTTGATTATGAGAGAACATGTGAAAGTTTACCTTGGATAGATAAAGTATATGAGTTGCTTTCTAATCCTGTTAATAATATATAGAGAGTTGATAAAATGGCAGTGTTATTCATACCATATATCAGATTTAATAAATTTGATAATGAGTGGTTTTCTAAAAAATTAGACCTTGTGTCAAAAGTAACAATGGGACAATCACCAGATAGTAAAAACTATACTGATAACCCAGATGATTATATCTTAGTACAAGGTAATGCAGATATGCAGAATGGAAGAGTTGTACCAAGAGTCTGGACAACCCAGATTACAAAGTTAGCCGAAAAGGGTGACTTGATTTTAAGTGTTCGAGCACCTGTTGGAGATATAGGTACGACGGATTATCCTGTAGTTCTGGGTCGTGGTGTAGCCGCAATAAGAGGAAATGATTTCCTGTTTTATTTGTTGTCAAGAATGAAGCAAACTAACTATTGGTCAAAATTTTCTACAGGTTCAACTTTTGAGAGTATTAATTCCAGTGATATAAAATCAGCTGAAATTTTTTTACCTAGTCTAGAAGAACAATCTGCCATAGGCTCCCTCTTTCGCACCCTCGACGACCTTCTTGCTAGCTACAAGGATAATCTTACCAACTACCAAGCTCTCAAGATGACCATGCTTTCCAAGATGTTTCCCAAAGTTGGACAGAAGGTTCCTGAGATTCGTTTGGATGGATTTGAAGGTGAGTGGGAAGTGATACAATTATCTGATATTTGTCAAAAGTAACAGAAAAACAAAGATAATAATTTTAATGAAACTTTCACAAATTCAGCGGAATTCGGAATTATTAGTCAAAGAGATTTTTGAAAAAGATATATCTAATGAAAAAGTTTGAATGCATATTATGTTGTAAGAAACAATGATTTCGTTTATAATCCAAGGATTTCAAACTATGCTCCAGTGGGACCAGTTAAACGAAATAAACTAGGAAGAACTGGTGTTATGTCACCTTTGTATTTTGTTTTTAGAATTACAAACTCAAATATTGATTTAAATTTCTTAGAAACCTTTTCAATACTAATACTTGGCACAAATTTATGAAATTAAATGGCGATTCAGGTGCTCGGGCTGATAGATTTGCTATAAAGGATTCTACTTTTCTCACAATGCCTATTGCGTTTCCATCCCTCCCTGAACAACAAGCCATTGGCGCCTATTTCTCAAATCTCGATAACCTCATTAATTCTTACCAAAAAAAAATTTCTCAACTTGAAACACTCAAAAAGAAACTCTTGCAGGATATGTTTATTTAATTGAAAGGGGCTAAATATGCCAGACACAACTTTTAAACGTGAAAAGAAAACAGATAGACCGGTTATAGCACTTTGCTATGATTTTGATAAGACACTTTCTCCAGATGATATGCAGGCTCAAGGATATATCCAAACAGTACAACCAGAAGGTAGCGATATGATTGGTGATTTCTGGAAGGAGTCAAATGGTCGTGCTACAGCAAATAATATGGATAAAAACCTTGCTTATATGTATACCATGAAGAAAAAAGCACGTGGTCAGATTGTTTTTACAAAAGAGAAGTTAGCTGAGTATGGATCTCAGGTTGCACTTTTTCCAGGAGTAGAGGATTGGTTTAAACGCATAAGAGACTATGGGGCTGATAAAGGGATCATTGTCGAGCATTATATTATATCTTCAGGTTTAAAAGAGATGATAGAGGGAACTACAATTGCAAAAGAGTTTAAAGAACTGTACGCAACTTCTTTCTATTTTGATGATGATGGAGTTGCTGTCTGGCCTGCTCAAGTAGTGAATTATACTAATAAGACACAATTTCTTTTTCGTATCTCAAAGGGTGTTCTCGATGTTAATGATGAAGCGGTTAATGATTCTTTCGCACCTGACGAAATCAGAGTTCCATTCCGAAATATGATTTATTTAGGTGACAGCGATACAGATATTCCTTTGTATGAAATTGGTAAATTCTCAAGGTGGATATTCTGTCGGTGTTTTTAATCCAGATGAAAAAGATGAACTGAAGGCAAAGAATAAAGTCTATAAAAATGATGAGAGATAATCGTATTTCTTATTTTGCTCCTGCAGACTATTCAGAGGGTAGTGAACTTGACGGACTTGTAAAATTGATTATTGATAAAACTGTATACAATGAAAAACTTTATGAGAAAAAAGTACAATAATCAAAAAAAGAAGCTATTGAACAAGCTAAACCCAAAGAAGAGCAAGAGAAATTAGATTTAATCGACTCATTAGAAAGTAGTGGTAGTTTCAAAAATACTCATGCTATAGTTGAGAAGTTATCAAAAATATACTTGTTGGAAATATGAAGAATTGGAAGACCTCTTAGAAATTGCACTGGGAAATACACAGGTATGGCATATTTTAAATGATCCAGATATTAAAAAGTTTTTACCAGTATTTAATTAATCAACTTGGTAGCAATACTGACGAGTTAATTAGAGACAAAGTTGAAAAATATTCAACAAAAAAATTTGAATCATAATTGAAGATGAGAATATTTAGGTGAGTTATGGTGGAGAATAATTTTATAGAACTAGATAAAATTGAAACCTCAACTGCGGCGCAAAAATTTTTGTAAATTTATTAAACGAGAATAAGACGTATTTTCTAAATGGTACTTGGGGATCAGGTAAGTCTACTTTTCTAAAAACAAGTTGACAATTTAAAACCTGTAAACAATAGTTAAACTAGTTACCATTGATTTTTGGAGATTAAATGACAGTCGTTCAACTTTAGAGACAGTTTTTGCGAATTTACATCCATTTGTTTATTGGGGCTTAAGATTAATTGTAATTCTATGCATTGCATTATCAATCCTAATGACTAATGTAGTTGATTTGGGTCTAAGTGCTTATGTACCTAATTGGGTTGTTTTGTTTGCAGGAGTAATTGCTTTAATAGTTGCAATCCATCAGTTTTTGAAAATAAAAATCAGATGGAATTTATAGCTGGTTGTTGACTAAAAATTATCTTTCATGTAGGAAGAAAAATCTTGGTCGTTGATGATTTTTGATAGAATGACTGAAAAACAGCAGGAAGCTAGTTATAAACTTTTCAGTTTGCTCAATGGAAAACTTCCGATTATTTTCGTTGGAGATATCAATATAATCCATCGAAATGAGAGTAATTATCTTTCAAAAATTATCGATCGACGAATTGAGCTGCCATATGATTTACAATCATTTAAAATTTGGAAAGATTATTTTTAAGCAGTTAGAGGATAGATTTAAAAATACAGCTTTCTATAGATTTTTATGACTGTTGTTCAGAAAGAGAGTAGAAACTTAAGAGATAGGGAGAGATATAATGACTATGTAAATTTAGAATTAATTATTCGTAAGAAAGAGGAGTATGTTCAGATTGAACAACAACTAATTGTGATATATATATATATCTTTTTATCCAAAAATTATATGAAATTTTTATTAAAGGAAGAAAGGTTCCCTAGAAAAAAATTCCTGATAAAAATCTTAAAATAAGTGTTTTATTTACTATTCTTAGAAAAAGAGCTCAAAACTTATCCTCTTCCGTATGCTCTAAACAAAGAATCATATTTGATTAGTGAGATGCCTTCCAATAGGACACCCAAGGAACTAAATTCTCTTATAGGAAATGAGCAATTATTATACGAGGAGTTAGATAAGATAATTAATTTTTGATTTTACTAACTACATATCAGTGAAATTTACGGATATTGATTTTACTTATCAGAAAAATGTTTGATATGGCATTTAAAATTGTCTGAAGAAGAAAAAGAACAATTGGCTGATAGATCTTATCATAGGTAGTTTTGCTGAAATTGAGATAAAAATATCCAATTCATATTGATATACTAATACAATCACAAATTATTGATTTTCTTGTACAAGTACACGATTTTTTTGGAAAAAAAGAATACAGTATTAACAGATTTTTTTCTGATATGCTTTTATTATTCTTTTTAAGCATAAGGTTATTGATAAAGAACACATCTCGAGGTTTAGTAACAGATATTAGTCCATTTAACAAGATGTTTTCATCTTATAGTAGAAAAAGAACAGATAATTTTATTCTATATTTACATTAATAGGATGGATGAGTATTTTTCTAGGTGGGATGAAGAACTATTAAATGTAATAAAAAACCTCAACAATCAAGAGTTTATAGATTTCTTATTAGGATTTGGTTATATTCGCAATGATGAAGACAATGAGGATGTTTTTAGTATTAATGGAAAATCATATGTTATAGATTTTAAATTTTTAAAAATAACAGGTGATGAGGATTTTGATAAGATCTCAAATGTATTTGATAATCGACTAGATGAAATAAAAGATAAATAATTTTTATACGAAATAGAAGAATTCAGAAAGGAGAACTCATGGTATCTGTAACACAACGTATAAAAGAAATTAACCAACCTCGAGGTGGCTACTTGCCCATCAAGTTATTTTCAGTAGAGCAGTTTGAAGATCACAGAGTTCTGCATCCGGTAGAGTCTGTTTCTCCTAGTTTAGTGGGGATTTGTGTGGACTACTTGACTCGTTTTATGAAAGGGGCAGAAGCCCGTGATGCTTTCAGAATTTCTCTCAGGGGAGCTCGGATGGTTGGCATGGAAGACCTAGCTGAAGCACTACTAGATTTGGTGACAGGATTGGATGACTTATCGATAGAAAGTGCTTGTCGTTTGGTTTCTTTTGATGTTGTTTTTCGTGCAGGAAAACAGTATTATAAGCCTTTTGAGGAAATTTATGTGGATGTAGAAACGATAGAGAATATTCGCATCATGGTAGAACGAAGTCTTTGCTTTTTCGACCTCTATGGTCCTTTGGTAAAAGATGGCTTTCATTTTCTTGGAGGTTATACAGATACGATTGATAAGGGTGATGGAGATTTTCTTACCAAGGATACATTATGGGATTTTAAGGTGACTAAAACAGCTCCTAATAAAGACCATACACTACAAGTCCTTGTATACTATATCATGGGTCTACATTCCTATGATCCTGACTTCCTTTCTATCGAAAATCTTGGATTTTATAACCCTCGAAAAAACATCGTTTATCAACTTCCAGTCTCTTCTATTCCTTTAGATTTGATTCGAACGATAGAAAATGAAGTGATTTGTTATAAATGATTGCTTGTTTAAAAAAATAATTGCAAAACTTAGAAAGAAACATTATGGAAACAACACAAACTTCCCAGTCGCTCTACCAAGCCCTGTGGAACTCAGCGGATGTTCTCCGCTCTAAGATGGATGCCAACGACTACAAGTCCTATCTTTTGGGCATGGTCTTTTACAAGTACCTATCTGACAAGATGCTCTTTTTCGTGGCGGAGACCATGGAGGAGGGGACGGATAGTCTCGAGGATGCCCTTGAGCTTTATCGCTCCTACTACGAGGATGCGGACACTCACGAGGATCTCCTTATGGTCATGAAGGACGAACTTAACTATAGTATCAAGCCTGACTTGACCTTTACCGCTCTGGTAGCACGTGTCAATGAGGGGGACTTTCCAGTTGGAAGACTTAGCACAAGGTTTTCGTGATATCGAGCAGAGTGATGACCTCTATGAAAATCTCTTTGAAGATATCGACCTCTATTCTAAAAAGCTGGGAGCGACTCCGCAAAAGCAAAATCAAACGGTGGCAGCAGTCATGAAAGAGTTGGCTGTGCTGGATGTGGCTGGTCATGCTGGTGATATGCTGGGAGATGCCTATGAGTATCTGATCGGACAGTTTGCAACAGACTCTGGCAAGAAGGCTGGTGAGTTCTACACGCCTCAGCCCGTTGCCAAGCTCATGACTCAGATTGCCTTTTTAGGTCGTGAGGACCAGCAGGGTTTTACCATCTATGATGCGACCATGGGCTCTGGCTCGCTCTTGCTTAATGCCAAGAAATATTCTCATAAGCCGCAAACGGTGGTCTATTTTGGTCAGGAACTCAATACCTCGACTTATAACTTGGCTCGAATGAACATGATTCTACACGGTGTTCCTGTTGAGAATCAATTTCTCCACAATGCCGACACCTTGGATGAGGACTGGCCGACTCAAGAACCGACCAACTTTGATGGGGTTCTCATGAACCCACCCTACTCTGCCAAGTGGTCCGCAAGCTCTGGCTTCCTGAATGATCCTCGTTTCTTTCCTTTTGGGAAGCTAGCACCCCAGTCCAAGGCTGACTTGCTTTCCTCTTGCATGGTTACTATCACCTCAAGCAAGATAATGGAGTTATGGCTATCGTCCTTCCTCACGGGGTTCTTTTTCGTGGAAATGCGGAAGGAACCATTCGCAAGGCCTTGTTAGAAGAAGGTGCCATTGATACAGTTATCGGTCTACCAGCTAATATCTTCTTTAACACCAGCATTCCGACCACGGTTATCATTCTCAAAAAGAACCGTACCAACCGTGATGTCTACTTTATCGATGCTTCGAAGGAGTTTGATAAGGGGAAAAACCAGAATATCATGACGGATGCTCATATCAAGAAGATTCTGGAAGCCTACCAGTCACGTGAGGAGATTGATAAGTTTGCCCATCTAGCAAGCTATGAAGAAATCGTCGAAAATGACTACAACCTCAATATCCCTCGCTATGTAGACACCTTTGAGGAAGAAGAAGTCGAGCCACTGACGGAAATCGTCAGCAAAATTAACGACACAAATAAAGCTATCGAAAGTCAAACAGCTTCTCTACTTGAAATGCTGAACCAACTCCACGGAACCACACCAGAAGCCGATACTGAACTCAAAGAGTTTTTGAAAAACTTTAAAGGGTGATGAGAGTAATTGATTCGCTCATATTCCGCTCATAATTCGCTCATTTTTAGGATACAATTTTGTTTCCATATTTCCTGGAAACTGATAGAAAGTAAGGTGAAACATGGAACAAATTAACCAAAAATCCCAGTGCCAGCAACTCTGGGCTAGAAACAAATACCTCGTTTTGAGCCATTCCAGCAATATTTACAATGAGATTCGCCAATACTTGAAGAATGAACAGGTGGAGGTAAGTCAGGTTCAAGAGATGATTGACCGTGCCTGCCAGATTCCAGAACATAGAGGTCAGGTTTGCAATGCCTTTCAGCATATTTGGGGCTATTTTAAAAAGAAAGCGACAGATGTTGAGCGCAAAGACTATATGCTTTTGCTGGATCGCTATCGCTTTGGTCAGGCTTCTAAGGAAGACTTAATCGCTAAGACTCGAGACTTGCTGGATCGCTATCCGAATACCTACTTGCAACATTCGACTTTACTGAAAGGAGACTCCCATGAGACTTTGGCATGAGGCTTTGATTCCACAACTTCCCCGTCCTCAGCTCTTGGGGCAACATCGAGAGTGCTGCGCCCTTCGTGGCAATGGCTGGGGCAGAAAGCATGCGACGGTTGACTATGTCTTTACCCACTCGCCCTATCGTCTCTATGCCTATCATCGCTTGATCATGGCGGAGATGGCTAGCCGTGGCTACAATGTCAGTCCAGAGTGGCTGGTTAAGAACTACCGTGGAAAGACCTGCCCTTCCTATGAAGACTTGGCAGAGGAAAAGCTGAAAAGTCCTATCTATAGCGAGCATGACGCTACCTACTATGAGGAGTGTCTGGCTAATCTCCGTGACAAGGGGGTAGAGCTGGAGTAAGAGTATGGATTAGCTCCACTTTATAACTCTTTTCGTATTTTTTTCGAATAATAAAAATGAGACCTTTAGAATGATTCTAAGGTCTTCTTTTTATGAGTATTAAGATTTACTTTTAATAACTTTTAAGTTATAATTAAATTGAAAAGAGGATGCTTGGTGCATACGATTTACTTCTATAAGGACAAAAATGGAAATGAGCCAGTCTTAGATTATATGAGAGAATTGGCTAGAAAGAAGAGTAAGGATAGTCGCATTAAACTGAACAAACTAAACGACTATATTGAGTTGTTGAGTCAGCATGGGACTAGAGCTGGTGAACCCTATATTAAACATTTGGAAGATGAAATTTGGGAACTAAGACCTCTGAGGGATAGGATTTTATTTGTAGCATGGCTTGATGGAAGTTTTGTTCTCTTACATCATTTTGTCAAAAAGACTCAGAAAACTCCTAGGAGAGAAATTGAAAAAGCCAAGCGTGAACTGAAGGACATAAAAGAAAGAAGGTTAAGTGATGAAGAATAGTGCTATTGGAAGTAACTGGAAAGATATCCGATCTGAACTCTTTACCAAGGAGGAAATCCTTGAAAGTGATATGCGAGTAGCTATCATGAGTGAGTTGATAGAAGCTAGACATGAGCAAGGTATCAGTCAGAAAAAACTAGAAGAACTCAGTGGAGTAAGCCAGCCTGTCATAGCTAGGATGGAGACAGGAAAGACTAGTCCTCAGTTGGATACGGTCTTAAAAGTCTTAGCCAGTTTAGGAAAGACACTAGCGGTCGTCCCACTTGAACAGGGGAAAAAGTTGATAGGAAGAAGTTGGAAAAACTTTAACAAATTTAACAGTTATAGTACCTCAAGTGTATAATATAGAAAAAAATTATGCTTTATTTATATCAAGTGCGAACGAAGTGAGCTTTTTAGCGGATATTTCCCGCTATAGTGGTATTCTAGATAATAATTTATTATCTAGAACGGAATTTTTGAGACATTCTGGCTCAAAAATTAGGAATGAAATTACGAAGTAATTTGCTTCCGTCCGCACTTTTTCAGGGAAATACCAGAATTACAAAAAGAAAAATCAACCTATAGTCTTTTCTAATAACAAGCCATAGTCACTGATGAGAATCGTCAATAGCTCGTTTGAGCATTCCAACTAAAAATACAGGCACAAAACAAGCAATACAAAGGATTTGGGACACTGGTCTCAAATCTTTTTTTTCTACTGTTGCCAAAAGAGTGGTATAGTTTCAAACTATATCAAAGCCTAATTATTTACAATTATACAGACAGTTTCTTTTCTGTTAAGATAGTTTCAATAACAAATTTTGGAGGACACATCATGTCAACTACGATCATCGGTTTCCCTCGTTTGGGCGAATTCCGCGAGTTAAAATTTACAACTGAAAAATACTTTAGAAAAGAAATCTCAGAAGAAGAACTCCTTGCCGCAGCAAAAGACTTGCGTGCTAAACACTGGAACATTGTCAAAGAAAAAGGCATCACTGAAATCCCTTCAAATGACTTTTCTCACTATGACAACTTCCTAGATGCAGCTTTCCTTTTCAACGTGGTACCTGCTTCAGTTCAAAACTTGGACTTGTCTGACCTTGAGCGTTACTTTGCTTTGGGACGTGGTTACCAAGGAGAAAAAGGGGATGTTCGTGCCCTTCCGATGAAGAAATGGTTCAACACCAACTACCACTACATCGTTCCTAAATTTGAAAAAGACACTCAAGTTAAATTGGCTGGTCACAAGATCTTTGATGAGTTCCAAGAAGCAAAAGAACTTGGTCTCAACACTCGTCCTGTTCTTGTAGGTCCATTCACTTTCCTTCAATTGTCAGACTTTGAAGAAGGCGTGAAAGCTGAAGACTTCGTAGATAGCTTAGTGGCTGCATACCAAGAAGTTTTTGCTAAATTGGCGGAGCTTGGTGCGACTCGCATCCAACTCGACGAAGCTGCTCTTGTAAAAGACCTGACAGCTGAAGAAAAAGCTCTCTTCTTGAACCTCTACAACAAGCTTTTGGCTGACAAAAAAGGTCTTGAAGTCTTGCTTCAAACTTACTTCGGTGATGTTCGTGATGTCTACACTGATCTTGTGAACTTGCCAGTAGATGCCATTGGTTTGGACTTCGTTGAAGGTAAGAAAACTCTTGAACTCGTTAAAGGTGGTTTCCCAGCAGACAAGACTCTTTATGCAGGTATCGTCAATGGTAAAAATATCTGGCGCAACAACTACGAAAAGAGCTTGGCTGTTCTTGAGCAAATCCCAGCTGAAAACATTGTTTTGACAAGCTCATGCTCACTTCTTCATGTGCCATTTACAACAGCTAACGAAGAATTTGAACCAGCTATCTTGAACCACTTTTGCCTTTGCAGTTGAAAAAAATTGGATGAGATTCGTGATTTGGATGCTATCCGCAATGGTCAAGGCGCAGAAGCTCTTGCAGCTAACAAAGAACTCTTTGCGACTGAACGTGTGGGTGAAAATGCAGAACTTCGTGCGCGTATCGCTGGATTGACAGAAGCAGACTACACTCGTTTGCCAGCCTTTGCAGAACGTGAAGCTATTCAAGAAGAAGCATTCAAACTTCCAGATCTTCCAACAACAACCATCGGTTCATTCCCTCAAACTAAGGAAGTTCGTGCCAAACGTTTGGCCTTCCGTAAGGGAGAGTTGTCAGCAGAAGACTATGACAAGTTCTTGGCAGAGCAAATCGACGAATGGATCAAATGGCAAGAAGAAGTTGGATTTGACGTACTTGTACACGGTGAATTCGAGCGTAACGACATGGTTGAGTACTTCGGTCAAAACTTGTCCGGTTACCTCTTCTCTAAGAATGGTTGGGTACAATCATACGGTATGCGTGGGGTGAAACCACCAATCATCTGGGGTGATGTAACTCGTCTTAACCCTATCACTGTCAAATGGTCTAGCTACGCACAAAGCCGTACTGACAAACCTGTTAAAGGTATGTTGACAGGACCTGTTACTATCCTTAACTGGTCATTCCCACGTGAAGACATCTCTATCAAGGACTCAACTCTTCAAATCGCCCTTGCTATTAAGGATGAAGTTCTTGACCTTGAAGCTGCAGGTGTGAAAATCATCCAAATCGACGAGGCTGCTCTTCGTGAGAAATTGCCACTCCGTCGTAGCGACTGGTATGAAGACTACCTTGACTGGGCTATTCCAGCCTTCCGCTTGGTACACTCTACAGTAGCGCCAGACACTCAAATCCACACCCACATGTGTTACTCAGAATTTACAGATATCATCCCAGCTATCGACAACATGGATGCGGACGTTATTTCCTTTGAAGCAAGCCGTTCAAACCTTGAAATCTTGGACGAACTCAAAGCGAAAAACTTCCAAACAGAAGTGGGACCTGGGGTTTACGATATCCACTCTCCTCGTGTGCCTAATGAAGGCGAAATCGACCACACAATCGATGCTATTCTTGCCAAAGTTCCAAGCAAGAAAGTTTGGATCAACCCTGACTGTGGTTTGAAAACACGTGGTATTCCAGAAACAAAAGAAAGCTTGATCCGCCTTTGTCGAAGCAGCTAAAGCTGCGCGTGAGAAATTGTAAGATAAGATTTCTCTCTTGACACTGACTGATCAAGGAACTGCTTGGCCCTAGCTGGCTCAGCAATCATGAAATCAAAAAGAAAAGGATAATGACTATGTCACGCCAAACTCCGTCACTTTCATTTGAAGTGTTCCCTCCAAACCCAGCTGTGGGTAATGATAAAATTATTTCAGCCTTGCAGGATATGCGGGAGCTGACACCGCACTTTATCAGTGTGACTGCCAGCAATAATAAATTTAATATCAAGGAAACAACGGTTCGTTTGGCTGACTTTATCCAGAATGACTTGGCGATTCCAACCATTGCCCACTTGCCAGCTATCTATCTGACCAAGGACAAAGTTGCTGAAACCATTGCAGACTTGGATAAGGTTGGGGTACAGAAAATCTTGGCCTTGCGTGGGGATATTATCCCTGATGTGGAGCCACAAAAGGATTTCCGCTACGCAACGGATTTGATCGAGTTCATCAAGGAACAAGCCCCTCACTTTGATATTGTTGGTGCTTGTTATCCAGAGGGACACCCTGACTCTCCAAACCAAATCTCGGATATTCAAAATCTCAAGAAGAAAGTGGATTCAGGTTGTTCCAGTCTCGTAACGCAACTTTTCTTTGACAATGAGCGCTTCTACGATTTTCAAGACAAGTGTACCTTGGCAGGGATTGATGTTCCTATTCATGCGGGGATTATGCCAATTCTGAATCGAAATCAAGCGCTTCGTCTCTTGAAGACTTGTGAGAATATCCATCTTCCACGTAAATTTAAGGCCATCTTAGACAAGTATGAGCATGACCCTGAGTCGCTCAGAGCAGCAGGACTTGCCTATGCCGTGGATCAGATCGTGGACTTGGTAACTCAGGATGTTGCTGGTGTGCATCTCTACACCATGAACAATGCTGAAACAGCAAAATACATCCACCAAGCAACCCATGCCTTGTTCAACCATCAGTCTTTAGGATAATAAAAAGCAAACCATTCTTCTCAGGTGAGGGGAATGGTTCCTTTTTAATAGAAAAGCCCGTACTTTTTTTAAGAAAAAAATATGATAAAATAGACTCTGTACGTACTTGATACAAAGATGAGGGTATTTAGGTTGTAGAAGTTTCTTTTAAAAGTGGATTGTTTTTTTAAACAAAAATATGATAATAGGTGTCTCAAAAAACACGAACGGAGTGAGTTTTTAAAAGATATTTCACGCTATAGTGGTATCCTAGAGAATAACTCTGTTATTTTCTAGGACGGAATTTTTTAGACTTCAGGCTAAAAAATAAGGGATGAAATTCCCTGGATTTCTAAAATCATCCACTGGATAATTTTACCTTCCGTCCGCACTATTCCAGTGAAATATCAAAAAAACTACTTAATTGAATTTTGGTCTCATTTCTTAGGAAAAAAGACAAGCTTCCTATTTTTCTACAGAAATGTTCGGCAAACCGAAACGTCCAAAATATCTTGATTAATTGAACACGCCTACAACTCTGTGGAAAAAGATAAATCTACCTAGGAGCAGTCGCTCCGTCGTTCGATTTCCTATTTTCCTTTGAGTTGCTTAACGGCTTAGTATCTTGATCTTTGTAGGCAAGGCGTATAATATTTTCAATCCAAAGGGGATTAACATGACAAAACAAGTGTTTCAAACGACTTTTGCGGGTCGTGAGTTGGTTGTAGAGACTGGTCAGGTTGCTAAGCAAGCAAATGGATCTGTTGTCGTACGTTACGGTGAGTCAACCGTCTTGACTGCAGCCGTGATGTCTAAGAAAATGGCAACTGGGGATTTCTTCCCACTTCAAGTCAACTACGAAGAAAAAATGTATGCAGCTGGGAAGTTTCCTGGTGGCTTTATGAAACGTGAAGGACGTCCTTCAACAGATGCTACCTTGACAGCGCGTTTGATCGACCGTCCAATCCGTCCAATGTTTGCGGAAGGTTTCCGTAATGAAGTGCAAGTGATCAATACGGTTCTTTCTTATGATGAAAATGCATCTGCACCAATGGCAGCTATGTTTGGTTCATCCTTGGCACTTTCTATCTCAGATATTCCATTTGACGGACCAATCGCTGGGGTACAAGTGGGCTATGTAGATGGTCAAATCATCATCAACCCAAGTCAAGAACAAGCAGAGCGTTCGCTTCTTGAATTGACAGTAGCTGGGACCAAGCATGCTATCAACATGGTTGAGTCTGGTGCCAAAGAATTGTCAGAAGAAATCATGTTGGAAGCCCTTCTAAAAGGACATGAAGCCGTTAAAGAATTGATTGCCTTCCAAGAAGAAATCGTTGTCGCAGTTGGTAAGGAAAAAGCAGAAGTGGAACTGCTTCATGTGGACGCGGACTTGCAAGCTGAAATCGTCGCAGCCTATAACATTGACCTTCAAAAAGCGATTCAAGTAGAAGAAAAATTGGCTCGTGAAGCTGCAACTCAAGCAGTTAAAGACCAAGTGACTGCTGTTTACGAAGAAAAATATGCAGACCACGAAGAATGTGACCGTATTATGCGTGATGTGGCTGAAATCTTGGAACAAATGGAACACGCAGAAGTGCGCCGTTTGATCACAGAAGATAAGGTTCGTCCTGACGGCCGTAAGGTCGATGAAATTCGTCCTTTGGATGCGGTTGTTGACTTCCTTCCTCGTGTCCATGGTTCTGGTCTCTTCACTCGTGGGCAAACTCAAGCCCTTTCAGTCTTGACCTTAGCACCGATGGGGGAAACTCAAATCATCGATGGTTTGGATCCAGAGTACAAGAAACGCTTTATGCACCACTATAACTTCCCTCAATACTCTGTAGGGGAAACAGGTCGTTACGGTGCGCCTGGTCGTCGTGAAATTGGTCACGGTGCTCTCGGTGAGCGTGCTCTTGCTCAAGTCTTGCCAAGTTTGGAAGAATTCCCATATGCTATCCGTCTGGTAGCTGAGGTCTTGGAATCAAATGGTTCATCATCTCAGGCTTCTATCTGTGCGGGAACTCTTGCCCTTATGGCTGGTGGTGTGCCAATCAAGGCGCCAGTAGCTGGTATTGCCATGGGTCTCATCTCCGACGGAAACAACTACACAGTTTTGACAGATATCCAAGGATTGGAAGACCACTTTGGTGACATGGACTTTAAGGTTGCCGGTACTCGTGACGGGATTACAGCCCTTCAAATGGATATCAAAATCCAAGGGATTACTGCAGAAATCTTGACAGAAGCCCTTGCTCAAGCCAAGAAAGCGCGTTTTGAAATCCTTGATGTGATTGAAGCAACTATTCCAGAAGTTCGTCCAGAATTGGCTCCAACTGCTCCGAAAATTGATACCATCAAGATTGATGTGGACAAGATTAAGATTGTCATCGGTAAGGGTGGAGAAACGATTGACAAGATTATCGCTGAAACAGGCGTTAAGATTGATATCGACGAAGAAGGAAATGTGTCTATCTACTCTAGCGACCAAGATGCCATTAACCGTGCCAAAGAAATTATTGCTGGCTTGGTTCGTGAAGCTAAAGTCGATGAAGTATACCATGCCAAGGTTGTTCGTATCGAGAAATTCGGTGCCTTTGTCAACCTCTTTGACAAGACAGACGCCCTCGTTCACATTTCGGAAATGGCTTGGACGCGTACTAATAATGTCGAAGACTTGGTGGCTATCGGTGATGAAGTCGATGTTAAGGTTATCAAGATTGATGAAAAAGGACGTGTTGATGCTTCTATGAAGGCTCTTCTTCCTCGTCCACCAAAAACCAGAGCGTGATGAAAAAAAGGAGAAAAGTCTGAACGTCCTCACCGTCCACGTCATCACAAGGACCACAAACCGAAGAAAGAATTTACACAAAACCAAAAAGATTCAGAATAAGAAAGGAGAAATGTATGGGATGGTGGCGCGAAACCATTGATATCGTAAAAGAAAATGATCCAGCGGCGCGCACCACTTTGGAGGTTCTACTGACCTATCCAGGTGTCAAGGCCTTGGCTGCCCACCGTCTCTCGCATTTTCTCTGGAAGCATGGCTTTAAACTCTTGGCTCGGATGCACAGTCAGTTTTGGCGCTTTTGGACCCAGATTGAGATCCATCCGGGGGCTCAGATAGAATCAGGTGTCTTTATCGACCATGGTTCTGGCTTGGTGATTGGAGAGACTGCGATTGTTGAGACGGGAGTTCTCCTCTATCATGGGGTGACTCTTGGGGGAACTGGAAAAGACTGTGGGAAACGCCATCCGACCGTTCGAAAGGGAGCGCTTATATCTGCTCATGCCCAAGTTATTGGACCAGTGGAAATCGGTGAAAATGCCAAGGTCGGTGCCGCAGCAGTTGTTGTGGCAGATGTACCTAGTGATGTGACGGTCGTCGGTATTCCGGCTAAGATCGTTCGAGTTCATGGACAGAAGGATGAACCAACGATCCACGAAGTCGAAGAAAAACGGGAGTACTACGTCAATAAACTTGAGCATGCTAGAGAAGCCAGCCACAGATCGTCAGGGTTGTAAAGGATATTTATATGATTATATCAAGAAACAAGTTAAGCCCAAAGGAGTTATCTGAGGCGAAGGTCCTAATTAACTGTTGCCAAAAATATGACGGTACCTACCGTGAACCCTATCTCTAACATGCTTAATTTTTGACCCAAACATGCCCGCCTTTTTCCTTTATTATGAAAAAGTCGAACTTGTTGGTTTATTAACTGTCTATGCAGATGATCAAGATGTAGAAGTGACGATACTGGTTCATCCAGCTCATCGCCGTCAGGGGATTGCGCGTGCTTTGTTTACGAGTTTTGAGAAAGAAACGGCTGCTTTTTCTATTCGTTCAGTGACTTTTTCAGACAGAACGTATTTTTCTAGAACGTCATCCTGATTTTGTCAGCAACTGGGGATTGGTCGAGGACGAGGATACAGAAACTTGGTTAGGTAAGGATAGAAAACCTTATCCGTTAGCAAATGTTTCTAATCTTGAAGTTTTGTTAGCAGATAGTTCGTATCAGGATCAAATTAGTCAGTTAAAATTTCAGGCATTTTCAGAGGAACATGAATCGAGAGAAGTTGTGGATAGATATGTCGCTGAAGCTCTGAAGGATCCAGAAAGTCGCCTATATGTTTTATTAAAAGACGGTCAGGTTATTGGAACTTGCACGGTAGATTTATCGACTAATATGAATTATTTCTATGGTTTGGCAATATCGGAACCTGAACGTGGAAAAGGCTATGGAAGCTACTTAGCAAAATCTCTTGTCAACCAACTAATTGAACAAAATGACAAGGCATTTCAGATTGCCGTGGAAGACAGCAATGTAGGTGCCAAGCGTTTGTATGAAAAAGATCGGTTTTGTCAAACAGACCCAGGTGATTTATCTGAAAGCAAAAGTGTAGAACTAGAAAGGTAACTTCAATAATGGCAGTATATTTTTACGGCTGTATCACCATGGATGGCTACTTGGCAGACAGCCAGCACAGGATAGACTGGCTGCATCAGCTTGGTTCTGTAGAGGATACAGGCTATGATGACTTTTACAGGCAAATGGATATCACCATCATGGGCAAGCGGACCTTTGAGGAAATTCAAGATTTGCAAGATGTAGAAAGTTTTTATCAAGCTACGGAAAACTATGTCTTTACGTATGATAGGCACCTGCCTGTCAGCAATTACCAGCCAGTAGCTGGGGATGTGGTGGACTTTGTTCAGCAGATTGACAAAGGCAAAAATGTCTTTGTGATTGGTGGTAATTCCTTGGTAGGACCGCTCTTGGATGCGGATCTTTTCGACCACCTCATTATTCAGATAGCGCCCCTTATCCTAGGAAAGGGGGTTCCCCTCTTTACCCAAGAGGAAGGGCAGCGCTTTTACCAACTGGATAGCCTCAGACAATTTGGCCCTTTTGCAGAGCTAGTTTTCAGCCGAAAAAGTCAGAAATAAAGAAGGGAGTGGACCGCATGATTAAAATTTACGACACCATGTCTCGTGATTTGCGAGAATTTGTCCCAATCGAAGAAGGAAAGGTTCGCATGTATGTCTGTGGGCCAACCGTCTATAACTATATCCACGTGGGGAATGCCCGCTCAACAGTAGCTTTTGACACTGTTCGCCGCTATTTTGAGTATCGGGGATTTGAGGTCAATTATATTTCCAATTTTACAGATGTAGATGATAAGATTATCAATCGCGCCAAGGAAGAAGGCATCACACCTCAGGAGGTTGCGGACAAGTACATCGCGGCCTTTCGTGAGGATGTGACGGCCTTGGGTGTCAAGCCTGCGACTCGCCATCCACGAGTAGTCGAGTTTATGGCTGACATTATCCGCTTTGTGGAAGACTTGATTGAAAAAGGCTTTGCCTACGAGAGTCAAGGGGATGTTTACTTCCGTGTGGAAAAATCCCACAACTATGCCAAGTTGGCCAATAAAACCTTGGAAGATTTGGAGCTGGGTGCTTCAGGTCGTACCGATGAAGAAACGGCTCGTAAGGAAAATCCTGTAGACTTTGCCCTTTGGAAAGCTGCAAAACCAGGTGAGATTTCTTGGGACAGTCCTTGGGGACCTGGTCGTCCAGGCTGGCATATCGAGTGTTCGGTTATGTCGACAGAGATTTTGGGCGATACCATTGATATCCACGGTGGTGGAGCCGATCTGGAGTTTCCGCATCATACCAATGAAATTGCCCAGTCAGAAGCTAAAACAGGTAAGACTTTTGCCAACTACTGGATGCACAATGGCTTTGTCAATATCGACAATGTCAAGATGTCCAAGTCCTTGGGTAACTTTATCACTGTCCATGATGCCCTCAAAACCATTGATGGACAAGTGCTTCGTTTCTTCTTTGCCACTCAGCATTACCGCAAGCCAATCAACTTTACAGAAAAAAAGCAGTGCGGGATGCCGAGACCAATCTCAAGTATCTAAAGAACACTTATGAGCAACCAATTTCTGGGACTGTAGATATTCAAGACTTACAAGCCTTTAAAGATAAGTTTGTTGCAGCTATGGATGAGGATTTCAACGCTGCCAATGGTATCACAGTTGTCTTTTGAAATGGCCAAATGGATCAATTCAGGCAACTATGATGCAAGTGTCAAGGAAGCTCTTGCGGCTATGTTAGAAGTCTTCGGAATTGTCTTTGTTGAGGAAGTTTTGGATGCCGAGATCGAAGCCTTGATCCAAAAAAACGCCAAGAAGCGCGTGCGAATCGTGACTTTGCGACAGCAGACCAAATCCGTGACCAACTGGCTGCTCAAGGGATTAAGCTCCTTGACACCAAAGATGGAGTGAGGTGGACACGTGATTGATGTCAATCTCATTAATGGGATTGTGCTGGCTTTTGAGGGGGATGCGGTTTATTCCATGTATATTCGCCGTCACCTCATCCTAAAAGGCATGACCAAACCCAATAAACTTCACCAAGAGGCGACCAAGTATGTCTCAGCCAAGGCTCAAGCTCGCCTGATTGCCCTCATGTTGGAGCAGCAAGTCCTTACGGAAAAAGAAGAAGAAATCTATAAACGAGGCCGCAATACCAATAGTCACACAAAGGCTAAAAACGCAGATGTCGTGACTTACCGTATGTCTACGGGATTTGAAGCGGTCATGGGCTATCTTCATCTGACTGAAAATATGGAGCGCCTAGAAACCTTGATTTCTTGGTGTATCCAAAAAGTGGAGGGCTAGGAAATGATTGCAAAAGAATTACTAGATTGGTTTCCACAAGCTCAAATCGTAGACCAGCCAATTGATAAGGAAGGTTTTCTTACGCTACCAGTTTCCTCTCAACAGTGGATTTTACTGGAGGAAGCTGGACTAAGTGAACGCGAGAAACAGTTGGTGGCTCTTTTGACGCAGCAGGAACAAACCATCTCTCAAAATCCCTGGTATGGTTATTTGATTGAGGGAAAGGGACAAGCACCGCAAAGCTTTAAAAAGCTACAAGTTGTTTATTGCCATCTATCTTATTACCAACAGGAAAATCTGGCTTCTTGGCTGGATATGATGCAGACCCTCTTTCCGAACTGCCAGACAGTGTTGCAGGTCGGAGTTCAGGACTATGTTTTTGTTCTCCAGCAAGATAAATACAGCTCTGTTCACTCAATCTTATCCGATACGATTGAGGCAGTAGAGTATGATTTTGGTCTTCGTCTGTCTATCATGCTGGGGCAGGTCTGGTCACAGACTGGGTATCAGGCTCTGTCAGATTTAATCCAAGCAGAGCGGGACTTGTTTAAGACATGGTGGCGTCAGGGTCACCAAGGTGTTCATACCTTTTTCACAACTCTATCTTTGGAGTATAGGAGAAAGGATTGTGGACCTGAGAGTCATTAAAGAATGCCTGCACCAGATGATCTTGGATCAGGATCAGATTCAGGAGATCATTCTTTCTCTCTGGGAAAACAGTGCTGTCTTAACTAAAACGGCCCAGCAACTCTATCTGCATCGCAATTCTCTCCAATACAAGATTGATAAATGGGAAGAGTTAACAGGGCTTCAGTTGAAGGAGTTGACGGATCTCACCTTGTGTTATCAGTTGATTTTATCAGATATTCTCTAAAGTTTTGTGCAAGTTGCACAGAACTTTTTTATTTTTTTGGTCACCTTGCCATAGAAATGTAAAGCGTTTTCATTTATAATAAAACTATCAAAAAATAAAAGGAGTTCACCTTCCATGGTAGAATTAAATCTTAAAAACATTTACAAAAAAATATCCAAACAGTGAACACTACTCAGTTGAAGACTTCAACTTGGACATCAAAGACAAAGGAATTTATCGTTTTCGTAGGTCCTTCAGGATGTGGTAAGTCTACAACTCTTCGTATGATCGCTGGTCTTGAAGACATTACAGAAGGCACTGCATCTATCGATGGCGTGGTTGTCAACGACGTAGCTCCAAAAGACCGTGACATTGCCATGGTATTCCAAAACTACGCTCTTTACCCACACATGACTGTATATGACAACATGGCTTTCGGTTTGAAATTGCGTAAATACAGCAAAGAAGACATCGACAAACGTGTGCAAGAAGCTGCAGCAATCCTTGGCTTGAAAGAGTTCTTGGATCGTAAACCAGCTGACCTTTCAGGTGGTCAACGTCAACGTGTTGCCATGGGTCGTGCGATCGTCCGTGATGCAAAAGTGTTCTTGATGGACGAACCTTTGTCAAACTTGGATGCCAAACTTCGTGTATCTATGCGTGCTGAAATTGCGAAGATCCACCGTCGTATCGGAGCTACAACTATCTACGTAACGCACGACCAAACAGAAGCGATGACATTGGCTGACCGTATCGTTATCATGTCGGCTACTAAGAACCCTGCTGGTACAGGTACTATCGGACGTGTAGAACAAATCGGTACTCCTCAAGAAGTTTACAAAAATCCGGTTAACAAATTCGTTGCAGGATTTATCGGAAGCCCAGCTATGAACTTTATCAATGTGAAATTGGTTGGTGGTGAAATTGTTTCTGACGGTTTCCGCTTGAAAGTTCCAGAAGGAGCTTTGAAAGTTCTTCGTGATAAAGGCTACGAAGGTAAAGAATTGATCTTTGGTATCCGTCCAGAAGACGTGAACGCTGAGCCTGCTTTCCTTGAAACATTCCCAGAATCAGTTGTTAAAGCAACTATCTCTGTATCAGAATTGCTTGGTTCAGAATCTCACCTTTATTGCCAAGTTGGTAAAGATGAATTTGTTGCAAAAGTGGATGCTCGTGACTACTTGCAAACAGGTGCAACAGTTGAACTTGGATTTGACTTGAACAAAGCGCACTTCTTCGACGTAGAAACTGAGAAAACAATCTACTAAGATGAATAAATAGAATAGCAAAGCACTGCAGAGTTTCTCTTGCAGTGCTTTTTCTTATGTGACTATTAGTCCGTCTCGCTCCGTTAGGTGCGAGACAAAAAAACCACCCGCTATGCGGGTGCGCGTCGAAGGTTATACCCCAAAAACTCCAAACGCGATACAATAAAGGTGTTCAAGCCATTGTAAAGCGAGAGGAGAAAAATGTGGCACAAAAGGTTCATAGTTTATCGCACACAAAGTGGCACTGTAAGTATCACATTGTGTTCACCCCTAAGTATAGACGAAAAAGTGATCTATAATCAATATCGAAGTAGTTTAGGCGAAATATTTCATCGTTTGTGTAGTTATAAAGGAGTTGAAATTATCGAGGGTCACTTAATGCCAGACCATGTACATATGTTAGTCAGTATTCCACCAAGGATAAGTGTTTCGAGTTTCATGGGTTATTTAAAAGGAAAAAGTGCACTCATGATGTTTGACAAACACGCCAATCTCAAGTACAAGTTTGGGAATCGGCATTTCTGGGCGGAAGGTTATTATGTGAGTACGGTGGGACTCAATGAAGCCACAATTAAGAAATATATTCAAGAACAGGAAAAACATGATATAGCACTAGATAAATTGAGTGTAAAAGAATATGAGGATCCCTTTAGGGATAGTGGTAAGTAATACTAAAGCCTCTTTGAGAGGCAAGTGACGAGTCAAGAGCAATAAGGCTTGAACAACGTGAAAGCCAGCGTCTTTAGGCGCTGGCTGGTAATTTGGGCTTATAGCCCTGGGACAAACCACCCGTTTGACGGGTGGTCATGATTTTAAATGCATAGGCTAGGCATGAAAACAGGCTTTTCTAGTTTTAATATTCTTAAAAAAGTGATAAAATGGTAGGAAGAATTGGAGAGAATAGATGCCGAAAGAAGTGAATTTGACGGGCGATGAGGTTGTCGCTTTAACGCAAAAATATTTATCAAAAGAAGATGTTGCTTTTTGTACACAAAGCCTTGGTTTACGCCGTTGAATGCCATAGTGGTCAATACCGTAAATCTGGCGAGCCCTATATTATTCATCCCATTCAGGTGGCAGGGATTTTAGCTAAGCTCAAGCTAGATGCCGTGACGGTTGCCTGCGGTTTTTTGCATGACGTGGTTGAGGATACGGATGCGACACTGGATGATTTAGAGCAAGAGTTTGGTCATGATGTTCGCATTATTGTTGATGGAGTGACTAAGCTTGGTAAGGTCGAGTACAAATCGATTGAGGAGCAATTAGCGGAAAACCACCGCAAGATGCTCATGGCCATGTCTGAGGATATCCGCGTTATCTTGGTTAAACTATCTGACCGCTTGCATAACATGAGAACGCTTAACCACCTACGAAAAGACAAGCAGGAACGTATTTCCAGAGAGACCATGGAAATCTATGCACCGCTTGCTCATCGTCTGGGTATTTCCAGCGTCAAGTGGGAGTTAGAAGACTTGTCCTTCCGCTATCTCAATCCAACTGAGTTTTACAAGATCACTCATATGATGAAGGAAAAACGCAGAGAGCGTGAGGCTTTGGTCGATGAAGTCGTGACAAAGTTAGAGGAGTACACTTCCGAACGCAATCTAAAAGGGAAAATCTATGGCCGTCCCAAGCATATCTACTCTATCTATCGCAAGATGCAGGATAAGAAGAAACGCTTCGAGGAAATCTATGACCTGATTGCCATTCGCTGTATCCTAGAGACTCATAGTGATGTCTATGCCATGCTTGGCTATGTGCATGAGCTTTGGAAACCAATGCCTGGGCGTTTTAAAGATTATATTGCTAACCGTAAGGCCAATGGTTACCAGTCTATCCATACGACTGTCTATGGGCCAAAAGGTCCGATTGAATTCCAGATTCGTACCAAGGAAATGCACGAGGTTGCTGAGTACGGAGTTGCGGCTCACTGGGCTTATAAAAAAGGAATCAAGGGGCAGGTCAACAGCAAAGAATCAGCTATCGGGATGAACTGGATCAAGGAAATGATTGAGTTGCAAGACCAAGCTGATGATGCCAAGGAATTTGTAGATTCTGTTAAGGAAAACTATCTGGCTGAGGAGATTTATGTCTTTACCCCAGATGGAGCTGTACGTTCCCTTCCAAAAGATTCAGGCCCGATTGACTTTGCCTATGAAATTCATACCAAAGTCGGTGAAAAAGCAACTGGTGCCAAGGTCAATGGTCGTATGGTTCCTCTGACAACCAAGCTCAAAACTGGGGATCAGGTCGAAATCGTCACCAACCCCAACTCCTTTGGCCCGAGTCGTGATTGGCTCAACATGGTCAAGACCAGTAAGGCACGCAACAAGATTCGTCAGTTCTTTAAAAACCAAGATAAGGAATTGTCCGTTAACAAAGGTCGTGAAATGCTGATAGCTCAGTTCCAAGAAAACGGCTATGTGGCCAATAAATTCATGGACAAGCGTCACATGGACCAAGTCCTTCAAAAGACTAGCTACAAGACAGAAGAGTCTCTCTTTGCGGCCATTGGTTTTGGAGAAATCGGTGCCATTACGGTCTTTAATCGTCTGACTGAAAAAGAACGCCGTGAGGAAGAGCGTGCCAAGGCCAAGGCGGAAGCAGAAGAACTTGTCAAAGGTGGCGAGGTAAAGGTTGAAAACAAAGAAACCCTCAAGGTCAAGCATGAGGGTGGTGTGGTCATTGAAGGTGCCTCAGGACTCCTCGTTCGGATTGCCAAGTGTTGCAATCCAGTGCCTGGTGACGATATTGTCGGCTACATCACCAAGGGCCGTGGTGTGGCCATTCACCGTGTGGACTGTATGAACCTTCGCGCCCAAGAAAACTACGAACAACGTCTCCTTGATGTGGAATGGGAAGACCAATACTCAAGCAAGGAATATATTGCCCATATCGATATCTATGGCCTCAACCGTACAGGTCTCTTAAATGATGTTCTGCAAGTTCTTTCCAACACCACTAAGAATATCTCAACCGTTAACGCCCAACCAACCAAGGATATGAAATTTGCCAATATCCATGTATCCTTTGGAATCTCAAATCTCTCAACTCTAACGACAGTAGTGGATAAGATTAAAAGTGTGCCAGAGGTTTACTCCGTCAAACGGACCAATGGATAATTGAATAGAAAGGCGCTTATGAAAATCATCATTCAACGAGTCAAGAAAGCCCAAGTGAGTATCGAAGGTCAGGTTCAGGGAAAAATCGAACAGGGACTCTTATTGTTGGTCGGTGTAGGTCCAGAGGACCAAGAGGAAGATCTGGATTATGCTGTCCGAAAGCTTGTTAATATGCGGATTTTTTCAGATGCAGAAGGCAAGATGAACCTATCTGTCAAGGATATTGAGGGGGAAATCCTTTCGATTTCTCAGTTTACCCTTTTTGCAGATACTAAGAAGGGCAATCGTCCAGCCTTTTACAGGAGCAGCCAAGCCTGATAGGGCATCAGATTTCTATGATGCTCTCAATCAAAAAGCTAGCTCAGGAAGTACCTGTTCAGACAGGCATCTTTGGAGCGGATATGCAGGTGGAGCTGGTCAATGACGGACCTGTCACCATTATCCTTGATACAAAAAAATAGATAAGAAAAGAGGCATGGGCAATAATCTCCTTAAATACAATAAGAGAATAACTCAAAATTAAAAAAGCTAGAGGTCCGCAATTGGGAATCTCTAGCTTTTTGTGGCTGAGAACTATTTTATCTCAGCTACTTTTGCTGG
>BNJS01003767.1_pt1 | contig 29335 bp, 42 predicted proteins | sample 8540461 | NCBI WGS metagenome assembly BNJS01 (sample SAMD00202454, study PRJDB9452) | human saliva metagenome | isolation source: human saliva | place: Japan | reverse complement strand
CAGTTACGTATTGCTGACTTGGTCTACATCGGTGTCGCCGACGGCCGCCAACGCGCTGGTGACGACCGTCAGCGAACGCCCGCGCGACGCACCGGCTCGCCGTGGCGTATGTCAGCGACGCCCACGGAGCGATCGGTGCGGCCACCGACCAGCCGTGCGCAGCCCGCCTCCAGCGTCCTGGGTGACTACGTCGTCCAACATGCCACTAGCGGTGAAACCGGCCGCGTAAGCAGCAGCGGCGACACCACCCACACATTAGTGATCCCATCTCAGTAGGGCAACCACTGAGACATCTCCTTGTTGTTCGGCTATGGTTGCTGACGGGCGGTCATCCGTCGATGCGCGGCTGATACAGCGGTCAGCGGTACCTGCGGCGCTGACCGGCTCTCAGGGCGCACCGCGCGTCGCGACACCCCGGCCCGCTGGTCGTTATGCAGAGGACGTCCATGAACGACACCAACCTGCCTGAGACCCTCAGGACAGTGCTCCCGCCGCGCTGCCCTACGTCCTGCGCGCCGCCTCGGCGAGCACCTGCCCAGCCGCAACAAAGCCGCCGGCCAGCCGTATGACGATGGCACAACGGCTCGCCCGTCTCGCAACAACCAGGACTCCATGACCGCTGGGCCCTGCGGCGTCGCCCTCCAGGACGCCTCGCTGCTGGAGAAGCACGCCCACTTCAACAGCGAGGTCATCCCCGAGCGGCTGCATGCACGCCAAGGGCTCAGGCGCCTGCACTTTCACCGTCACCCGCGCCATCCCCGGAAACTCACCCGAGTTGGCGATCTTCTCGCCGAGGGCAACCAGGCGCGGTTTCCTTTCTCTATGCGTTTTCCACCGTCGCCGGCGAGCGCGGCCGCCGGACGCCGAGCGCGACATCTCGCGGCTTCGCCACGCGGTTCTTCACCTCCGAGGAAACTGGGACGTCGTCGGCAACAACACTTCGTCTTCTTCTTCCGCGACGCCTGGCAAGCAGTTCTGTCGGACCTCAACCACGCCGCAAGCGCGACCGCACAACCCTGCGCAGCCCCAACACCAACTGGGGACTTCTGGACCAGCCTCGCCCGAGCCGCTCCTCCAGGCGACCATCACCACGTCCGACCGCGGCATCCCGCCGTCCTACCGCCACATGCACGGTTTTCCTCCGCACGCCTACTCCTTCATCAACGCCGAGGGCGTGCGCACCTGCGTGCACTTCCCACTGCTCAGCAGTCTCGCCAACCTCACGGACCAGTGAGGCCGCCGCCGTCATCGCCGAGGACCGAGTCCAACCAGCGTGATCTGCCGAGTCCATCGAGAAGGGCTATGCTGCTGGACCATGTACGTCCAGACCGCGACCGCTGAGCAGGCCGAGGCCCTGACCGACTTCAACCCCTTCGACCTGACGAAGATGTGGCCTCAGTGCGGACTTCCTTCCCAGGAGGTCGGCACCTCGTTTCAACAGGAACCCCGACAACTACTTCCAGGACGTCGAGCAGGCCGGCTTCACGCCCCAGAACATCGCGCCCGGCATCGGCTACTCCCTCGGACAGGATGCTCCGTGCCCGCCTTCTTTCCCTTTACGGTGACGCCCAGCGCTACCGCCTCGGCGTCAACCACCACCAGATTCCGGTCAACCCCGCGCGGTGTCGCTCTGCTCATGGCTTCCACCGCGACGGCGCTATGCGGGTGGACGGCAACGCCGGGTCCCAGAACGCCTACGGCCCAACTCCTACGGCAACTGGCAGGACTCGCGCGAGCCTCTCCAGCCTGTCCAGGCTGGAGGCGACGTCGCCAAAGACGACTTCCGCGAGGACGACCACAACTACTACACCCAGCCCGGCATGCTCTGCGTACATGACGCCCGGAGCAGCAACTGTCCTGTGCGAGAACACTGCCTGCGCCATGGGGGACCTGACCCGCAGATCAAGCACCGCCATATCTTCAACTGCTACCACGCGGACCCCGACTACGGCCGTGGTGTGGCCCAGGCTCTGGGCATCGACATCGACAGCGCGGATCCGACGGCGCCACTCGCCGACCTTACGAGCCTGTGGCTGGCGCGCACCGCGCCAACGCCGGCCTCGACGTCCTGACGTCGCCCGCCGCCCCGGCTCGGCTGCGAACCGGCCCGCCGGCCGCGACACCAACGTGGCTGACCTGACCACCCTGGACCGACCCGATGAACGACCCTCTACGTGCTCTGAGCACTGCGTCCCCGGTATCCGACGGCGGCCCGCCACCTCCCAGCCGGAGGCGGTGGGCCGCCGTCGGAGGTCGCGGTGGGGAGCGGTGTCCATGGTTGCGGACGGGGCGCACCAGCTCCGGCATGGGTTTCATGACCTCCTGATCTCGAGCGGACTCCGCGACCGATGAGGACTTCCCCTCAGTGGTGAAACAGGTCTCCTGTTGGGGAGGAGCCGCGACTCATGACATCACCGAGGGCTCCCACCCCGCGATCAGGTCCTTCTATCGCGACATCATCCGGGCGTTCCCTCCGTTCAACGGTCCCGACGCGTTGAGCGAGGAGTGGTTCTCAGGAGCGGGAGGTCGAAGGGCCGCCGGTCGCCGATCATCTCATCGGCGCCGACTACATCTACATCAGTGCGTTGGCTCGGACGCGAACGCGCTGGTCAAGATCGTCGGCCAGGATGGCCTGGACACGCGGCTCGCAGTTTGCTCACGTCAGCGAGGATGACCGATCTTCCGGCCGTAGTGGCGAGGCCGGCGCTGGCCTGGAGCTCGACCCCGCCTCCGCCGCACAGCCACTAAGTAGTACATGTAGAACCTTTGTCGTATTCTCGTGTCATGCGTGCAGCGGGTGTACTGGTTTCTCCGGGGGCAGGACTGTCGGACTGCGGGAGGTCAATCAACAGGCCGGGACGGGTCTACCGTGAGGTCGAGTCCACTGGTGCGCGTGACGGTCACCGACCGTGGTCGCCCGATCGCCCAGATCGTCCCGGATCCGTGATGACGAGTCCTGGTATGAGCGGATGGTCCGTGAGGGCAAGGTCCGTCGGGCCGCAGACGACTGGGCGCTGCCCGTCAGGCGGTGGCAGGCGCCTGACGGGTTTCGACCTGAGCAGTTCCTCCTCGGTGAGCGCGAGGAGGGATAGGGTGATTCACCTCGATACCTCGGTGGCGCTGCTCTCCCTCCGGGCAGCCTGGAGTCGACGAGGCCGCGAGGCTCATCATGGTTGCCCATGCGACAGAGGGGCTGGTGTCCTCCCTGTCTGCCTGCACGGTGGAGATGGCGCGGGCGGCGCATCGCGATCACTCGACGTCCGCGTGGTCGATGAGTTCATCGACGGGGGTGGAGCCTCGTCGAGATCGGCCCGGATGTCATTGAGCGCGCCAGCGCCCTGACTGGTGAAATGAAGTCTCTCGACGCCATTCACCTGGCGACTGCGATGCTGCTGGACAATCCTCGTCACCCTGTCACGGTTCTGACTCATGACGCCCGCCTGGCCGACGCCGCCCGGTCCCGAGGCCTGAGCGCGATCGACCCGCTGGGCTCATAGCACCCGATAGACCTCCTCGAAGGGCAGGCGCGGGTTGCGCTCCCTGGTAGGCGTCCCGGCCCCGGGTGACCGACGTTGATGACCAGCAGCACCTCCACGTCCTGACTGGCGAAGAACTCCGGTCGCCAAAGCCTCGGCGTCGTCTCCGTTCGTGGCGCCGGCTGCCAGTCCGACGGCGCGAATCGCCTGAATGACGTAGGCCGTCTGGATCAGCGCTGAGGCGCGCGCCCAACGCTCCCGCATCTCAACCCCGCCCTCCTCCAGCAGCCGCTGGTAGCGCTCGCTGCGCGGGTGCAGCCGCGGCAGGGACCCGACGAAGGACCGATCGGCGGCGCAGACGAGGGTGAGAGGCGCCCCCGCGGCCTGCTTCGCGATTGCCGCTGGGGAAGACAGGGCAGTAGGCGTTCCCGGGCTGCCGCCGACTCGGACGGCTACCACCCCTCAACGGCTGGGCGTTGACCGCCGTCGGCGCCCACTTGGCCAGGCTCGTGGATCGCCCGCGCCTGGGCGCCGGTCACCGGCCTCGTCGGTGAAGGTGTAGCATGTGCGTGCCCCGCTGAACAGCAGCGAGGCATCGGGACTCGGTCAGGATGGGACTCGGCGGGCACGGGGCCCGGAACCGGAACGGGGGAGACGACTGCCATGCCCCGATTGAAGCACGCGCCGTCTCCCTGGGCGGAGGTCGTCCCGACAAGGCAGTCTTGCTGTACTGCCCTTGCTCCCTCGACCCTCCTGGCGTGCTGGTCTCGCAGCGGCCTCCGTCGCGGAGTCGATCCCGCGCGGTGGCGGAGAGGGTGCGCTGTGAGGGACCTGAGTCTGGCTGACTCGAGAAGTAGCCGTTCTTCTCGATGGGAGGGTGAGGCTCCGGGCCGAGCGCTGTAGGGAATGAGGCAGGAAGTTATGGATGAGAATGCCGCTCCTGGCGCTCGGCCTGATTGTGGTGGTCGGTATCGCCTCCTTGTGTTCTGGTGCTGACGCGGCGCGTCGGGCGCCGTCCGCAGTGAAAGCGGTCGAGGACAAGCCAACCGGAGCCGATGTTGCGAGGGTGTTGGCGTCAACTCTTATGTTCCCGCAACGCCCGGGCGGGGTGGCGGGGAGTCGTTTCAGTACAGGAGGAAGGGCAGGAAGGCGCTGAGGTTGTTGAGGCAGTGGATGCTCGCCGGGTAGAGCAGGTTGCGGTCGGTCTTGACATAGAGCAGCCCGCAGCTGAGCCCGAAGAAGGCGTGCGGGATGACGCTCAGTACCTCGGAGAGCGTGAACGAGTGCATGTGCAGCGCACCGAACAGGACGCTGGAGACGACAACAGCCACCCAGGTCGGCGCAAAGCGCTTGATGAGCCCAATGAGGAACTGACGGAAGAACATCTCCTCCACAATCGGCCCCACGATCCCGAGCACGACGACGATGACGATCGGCGAGAACATCCGCGTGACTTCGCCCACGCTGGAGTCGTTCTGCAGGGTTGCTCCGGACAAGCCGGTGAGGTTGAGCAGGGCAGAGGACGCCAGGCCACCGACGGTCTCGATCACCAAGGTGGCGAGTCCGCCCACGATGAGAGAGGACGGCCCGCCGCTTACGGGCCGCTACCTGACGGGCGGCCTGGGCCAGCGGGTGGCGGAAGGCGACGCAACCGACGGCGAAGAGAGCGATGTAGAGCGCGAGGCCGGTTGCGGGGCCGGCGTCCTCGGGGATGAGAAAGTGGCCGAGGTGGAGCGGGAGAAGAAGGCGTAGACGCTTGTGAAGATGACCAGCGCGACGGTGCTCAGTCGGTCGGGCCGGGTGTCTCGCGGTCGGAGTCGAGACCGGAGCTGGAGCCGAGTCCGACGGCGCAGGATCCGTGCCCGGAGGCGGTCGGCGTCTGCTGGGACAGGGACGTGCGGGAGGTGCTCATGGCTGGAAGTGTGGGGCGGCCGGTCCATGAGTCACATCGCCCCGGCGGCTGCATCCTCAGCGGCGCGCCCTCAGACCCTGGTCCGTCAGACTCCGGTTCGACCTCCCTAAGCCTCGCTGAGCTCCCTGAGCGCATGTGTGGTCGGCTGTCGTGGGGCTGGAAGACTCGCACTAAGCGTAAAAATAAGGGGACAATTGTCAAGCGTCACACTCCAGTTTCTACTCCCAGCAACAGTGAAAAATGTGTGTATCAATGCGATTGCATTTATGGCGGCGTGAGTTATCGCTGATCCCTGGGGTGCTTTAATTCTCTCGGCCAGCTGCCCACCATCTCTTCTCGTTGCTCGAGGCTCTCGTGAACGCATGTTTGCCCCCTATTTCCTCCCATATTTTCCCGCTCCTCTGTGGAGTCAGTTCTCTCGTCGACGTCGAGGCAGCCCAGGGCTGCTGAGGACGGCGGCGCCCGTCCTCCTCGCCCTGGTTCTCGGCGTTGGAATTGCAGGCTGCGACGACGTCTCCAGCGCCAGCAGTGATGCTGCGTCGTCCGCTGCGCCAGCCGAGTCCCAGCAGGATGCCGCTGGTGCTGACTCCGCCGGCTCCGAGGAGGCGCCCGCCGAAGAGTCTGGTGAGGAGCCTGCTGCGGAGCCGACGGAGGACTCATCCGGCTGGGAGCGGCTGGCTCGGCGGCTCGGACTCGGGGGAGGGCTCCGAGTCGGAGTCTCAGAAGAAGTCGGAGTCGGCACCCGAGCCTCAGAAGGAGTTCTACGCCAACTGCAAGGAGGCCAAGGCGGCTGGGGCGGCACCAATGTATCGAGGTGATCCGGGCTACTGTCGAAGACCTGGACTCGCAGATGGACGACGGATCGCCTGCGATAAGTGAGACTCGTCTGTCTGCTGCGGTGAGTCACTGTCCGTTCACGCCACTCCAAAGCTGTGTTGATAGGTGTCTCGGTCATGTCGCGTCGAGTGCTGTGTGGCATGACGTGGCGCAACGTGTCTGTCTTTTGTTTTTCCCCGGTGAGGTTCTTATGAAGAGATTTCCATCCTCGTTCTGGATTCTTACTTTCGCTCCTGCAGCCGGGAGTCAGCCGGCTGGGCGGGCGCGGATGTCGGGTCGCCAGAGGATGGTGGTGAGGTCGGCGTCCGCGGCTCTGGCCATGGCGGCCTGCGCCGGTCTGACCGGGTGCGGGATTCCGTCTCGTGGCTGACGATGCGGGCTCGCCTGCACCTGCGCTTCGCCGACGGTGATTGCTTCGCCGTCGCCGTCGCCGTCACCTGACTCCGACTCCGTCGCCTACCCGAGTCCCGACCCCGATCGCCGAGTCCTAGTCCTACGCCGTCGCCGACTCCGACGACGCAGGCCCCGACCTCGGAGTCTCCTACAGCCATCTACGACGCAGGAGTCTGAGTCAACACCAGACCCGAGCGACGACAGAAGAGGAGACTGGGCGGCGGTGGTGCAGCGGCTCCCTGCGCCCGCTGCGGAGCCGAAGCAGGAGATCACCCTACTTTGACAACTGCAAGACGGCGCGGGAGCTGCGGGTGCAGCACCGTTGCATCTGAGGTGAACCCGGCTACCGTGCATGAGCTGGATCGAGACAGGGATGGCATCGCCTGCGAGTTTCAGTAGGGTCCCGTCGACGCCCGCCGTCTCGAGCGGCGGGTGGCGCGAGGTCTCCACTTGCTCGATGTGCGTCGTTCGCAACGTTCAGGCGTCGCGAACGACGCACATCGGGTGAGTCGCCGATGGGGGCCGTGTTTGAGATGCGATGTTTGCTCCCATTATGCGGGTTGAGGTGCGCGATGAGCGGAGGTCAACTACCTAGACGGGAGCCCGCGAGTCCTCGAGTCCCGCGAGCCATGCAGACGAGCAGTGCCTGACGGTGACTTCACCGACGCTCCGAGCACTGGGCTGTGACTGACTCTGGTCCCAATTCATGCCGCGATAGTCGTACGGGCACAAACAGATGGCCCTGTCTGGAACCCTCGCCACTGGGTACCCATCTACTCGGCCCGCGCTTCAGAGGATCTCTGATGGTCCTTGGTCGCTGAGGTGACTGCGTGGGCTACGAGCCCTGCTGCATCGTCAGAGTCCTCGTGCTCCCAGATATGGATGACGGTCCATCCAAGGGCGCTGAGCTTCTCGTCGGTGTCACGGTCGCGGGCCTGGTTCTTCGCGATCTTCCACCTCCACCACTCGGAGTTCCGGCCGGGCATGGTCCCGTGCTCAGGGCAGCCGTGCCAGAAGCAGCCGTCGACCTGCACCGCCACTTTCTTCCGGGGAAGGCAATGTCGACCTTGCGGCGCGGAATCCCCGGGACCTTGTACTGCACCCGATAGCGCAGTCCCATCCGCCACAGCGCCCGCCGCAGTTCCATCTCTGGGTGAGGTGTCACGCCGTGACAGGTTGGAGTAGCGAGCGCTCACCTTCGGATCGGCGGGCTTGTCGCGTGCTGGTTCGGGAGCGTGCAGCGGGTCGGACGAGCCATCATCCGATGGTGCAGCCATGCATACATCACCTCGTCAGTACTTTGCGGACCGCCTCATCAGGACTTGCTGGAGCGGCGTCTACCGCATTGAGGATACGGCGGCCGGACGCTGTCGACTCGAGGATGCGGCGATCGCGGTCACAGTGCATCTTGAGTACGTTCCAGACCACACCTACGTTGACGCCGTTCCCCAGCTGCTTGTAGGTCTTGGCGTCGGGTTGGCCTGCAAAGGAGAACTCATCGGGGAACCCCTGAAGGCGGGCGGCTTCCCTGAGGTGCCAGCCGGCGACGTTTCTTCCCGACGATGCTGGTCTGTGTGATGGCGACGAGCGCGGGAACGTAGGTTGGCGGCTTCGCGCGCAGACCGGACGGACGGAAGTGCATGAGGCAGTCCCAGAGGGACTCGATGTCCTGTGCCTGCCACTCGAGCTTACGGCGTGACGGTGGGAAGTCCTTCACGCCAGAGGTGGTCATCCACGCCCGGCACCAGGCCGAGTTTTCGGTGAAGAGCTGCGCGTTCTTGCGCAGGAAGTTCATCTTCCAGGCGGGAACGTCGTCGAGTCTCTCCCGACTCGATCTGGATCTCCAGGTCCTCGATCGTCTGCCAGGCGTCGACCCAGATGGGGAACCCCGGTGGGTTCTTCCCAGGGTTGTGGTGGCGAAACCGCTTCACCCAGTCGTCCCAGGCGTTGATCCAGTCCTTCTCCGCCCTCGACAGGTCGTAGCCCTCGACGTCAGCGAGCAGGTAGTCGTCTATCTGCCAGTCGACTGGTCCCGTCGGCGTACAGTTCTCTGGGCCTCGCCACTGGCTGGGGGCTCCGTCGACCCGATACCCGTCAGGGTCATACGTGGCGGTGATGAAGACCTCGCTCCCTGACCTGGGGTCGCCCTCCCGCTCTGGGCCGAGTTGGTGCGGCGAGAGGATGGCGGGGGCGTCTGCGACGCGATACCCCTCCTCCCTCAGGGACTTGACGATGACCTCCCACTCGTGTGCGTGGCGCGGTCCGGCAAGGTTTCGAACGTTCTCGAGAAGAAGCACTGTGGGGTGACGTTCCTGGACGATCTTTGAGGATGTTGAAGTAGAGCGTGCCCCGCACCTCGTCCAGCATCCCGCCTTGGGCGCCGGACTTGGAGAAAGGCTGGCACGGGAACCCAGCGGCGAGGATGTCGTGGGGCTGGATCCTCTCGGACACACCGTGTTCGTTGGCGTCGACCGTGATGTCGCCGAGGGCGCCGATGCCCCAGTTCTGCTCGTAGATGCGGGCGGCGTCCTTGTCGATCTCGACCGCGTAGGTGCATTGGCCGCCCATCCCAGACAGGGCGGCGTGGAAGCCGCCGATCCCTGCGAAGAGGTCGGTGTACGTGAACGTCTCGGCCATGAGCCACGCTAAACACATGTTCGAGCCCGGAAGGGAGTTTCTGTTCACCGTGAGCCTGGGCTCACGCTGCGAAGTCATGCTGTGCCATCGCAAAGTCCCCGGCTTCCTGAGCCTTGCGGAGCACCAGATCCAAACTTCGGCTTCCTCGGCTTGCCGCTCGGCTGGCGTCCTTGTCTGAAACACCTTCAGCACACCATCAGCGAGTGCTTGTTCGACCTCGGCGGTTCCCTGGAAGACGTACGCCTGCAACGTGACAGGGTGCAGAGAGACCTTGAGCCGCCGAGGACGCAGGGGACCTCGATTCGGAGGCGCCTCGCATCTTCCGGTGCCAGGCGTCGAACTCGATGACAACCGTCAACGATGAGGCTCCGGACAGGATCAGGAAGCCGATCGAACCACGCTCGTCAACGCACTGCAGGATGGACTCGTGGTCGTTGAGCAATGCCTCGCCAGACACGTCTTTTCAGGGAGAAGCAAGTTTCTCCTGCCCATGGGTCTTGAGGTCCCACACGAAGTTGCGGGCGTAGTCAAACTCGGTGGCGCCCGATGCGGACTGGGACCCTCCGCCGTAAGCGTTGATGAGAGCAGGGAGACCCACGAACTCGAAGTACCAGCCCGCCCATTCTGTTCCTCTTGCCTTTGCTGTACTCACTCTTCAGCATCTCCTGGACGCATGCCCTCCCGTCCCAGTGAGATGGGCAGGATGCTGCCAGCGCTGCTACGAGTAACTGAGCCTCCTGCTGCAGACGGATCAACTTGACGCTGCCGTGGTCGTGAAGCACCCGCTGCTCAGCCCCTGCAAGAACAGCGTTGAGGCCCATTGAGTGTGACGGTCTGACCAGAGGACCAACATGAGTCGTTCCAGGGCATGTCAAGCGCTGCAGCGACGGCTTCGGCGAGTTTTGGTCTTCGTCAGTCGGGGAGTCGAGAGGTAGGCCGAGGTTGTCAACGAGGTCCGTCAGCACCGACTTCCTCTCCTTGCTTCCCAGGTCCCCAGATCCTGCGGACGTCCGCCTGTGATCGAGGAGATACGCCGAACCGCCTCGAGTTTGTCGCGTGCGGGAGCGAACCAGTCAGGGCAATGTCGGATGACTCCACGCAGTCTCCCGTACCGTCCGACGCTGAAGCTCAGCCTCAGTCGCAGCCAGGATGGCGTTAAGCCCTCGCAAGGTGATGGTTTGCCCCGTTGAGGAGAAGGAACGATCCCATGCTTGGTCGAGCGCTTCGAGTATCTGACGTGCAAGTACGTCCTTCGGTGCGCTCTCGTCAACATCGAGCGAGAGGCGCTCGGCAGTCTTAGTCAGTACCGACTTCTTCTCCTTGCTGCCGGGACCTAACGGCTCGGCTGGAGCCTGCGCGGCGGCGTAGAGCCTCGCGACCGCCTCAAGCTTGGACTTGGCGGGGAGGAACGACGATGTATCCATGAGCGGATCGTAGAACTGCTTCTTCGATGTGGCGTGACTAATGAGAGTTTTGTTCCGAGCGGTTGTTCTCCCGTTTACCCATCCGCCCGCACCAGCCGGACGATGCCGGCCATCTGAGCGGCCGTCGTCCAGGCCAGGATGATGAGTCCGGCAGAGGTGACGTCCGCCCGCGATGCGTCCGCCGTCAGCCAGATCTGGGCCGCCTGGCCCGGGAGCCGGCGGGCGGCGTCGCCCAGGAACACGGCCAGCTGCGGTGCCAGAATCACCAGCACCACGGCCGCCGTGGACGCACCGATGACGCTGCGCAGCGCCGCACCGAGCCCGGCCGCCAGCAGCAGTACTGCCGTCAACCAGGCCACGGTCCTTCCGCCGGCCCACAACGCCGCCGTCGAGATCGTCGGGCACGCGGCCAGGCTCGCCCCGACCAAGACGCTCGCCGCCACCAGTCCCGTACCGGTCAGCACCATGAGCCGTGCCGCCGCCAGCCGTCCCTCGCGCCGGTGTCACCAGCAGACTCGTCACGCCCTGCGCCGTGGAATGCTCAGCGCCCGCCGCGGCCACACCGGCCGCCACGAAGCCGATCTGCACCGCCAGCGTCCACATCGGAGCGACCTCCTCGAAATCCAAAGGGCCCCGCCCATCCACCACGTTCTGCGGGATCGACATGACCGTGGCGACCGCAGCCGCGCCCGCCACCGCCGCCGACCACCACATCGCCGGCAGCGTCACCACCTTCAGCAGTTCCGCGTGCAGTGCCCGCCCCCAGGCTGTCATCGCCCCTCCAGTGGTCCCTCACCCTGCTGGCTGCACCGGCTCCGCTCATGCGTCCCGCCTCATCCACACCCAGCAGCACACCGCCGCGCACCCGCCCGCCCACGCCGCGCAGACGGAGGCCGCCATCGGGATCGACAGCAGCTCGACGAGCCGGTCGTAGTTGAGCGTCGCCGGGTTCGCAATGAGCCGCACCGCCGCCGTATCCGGCAGGAACCGGGCCGCATCGGTGGACTTAATGAGCAGCACCCCCGGCGAGAGCATCGTCGACATCGCGACGAGGACCGTCATCGACACCAGCGCGCTGCGTGTCGCCATCGCCAGTGCCATCGACGCCATCGCCGAGAACACCCACCACGTCAGGATCCCCGTCAGCATCCACCGCGGCACCGGCTCGAAGGGCACGCTCGACCCCAGCAGGTGCCGGCACAGCGAGTAGGTCGCCGTCCACGCCACCGCCAGGAGCACCGTCGCAGCCCCCAGCACCACGAGTAGCTTCGCGGCCACCGACGCCCCGCGCCGCGGCTGTACCAGCATCGTCGTCGTCACCTGTCGCGGAGCGCTGGAGGCCCCGCTCGTGCGCGGATCACTCGCGTACTCACTGACTACAACACTCACCGCCAGCACCACGATCCCCGTCGTCCCCACGTACAGCCCGATGATGCCGACGTGCCCAGGCTGCGCAGGCGCATCCGGGTCGCCGGCCGCCAGCCGCGCCGCCAGGTCATGATCCGTGTAGTACTCGATCAGGAGCGGCAGGACGATAGCCAGCGCCGCCCCCAGCCAGGCCCCCGGCAGGCCCCACCGTCTTGCGCACCTCCGCCTTGAGGGAGCGCACCAGCGCCGTCGCCGCGCTCATGAACGGGCCCCGTCTCGCTCCGCCCGCCCGTCGGCCCTGCCGGCCCGCCCGACCCTCGACCCTCGTCCCCAGTCGGGGCAGTCAGCGAGAAGAAGGCATCCTCCAGGTTTGCGTGAGCCCGCCGCGACATCCTCCAGCGTCCCGGCGGCCCGCACCCGCCCGCCGGCGATGACAACGACGTCGTCGGCCACCTCGCCCAGCCTCGGCCAGAACATGACTGGACAGCAGGACCGTGCCCTGGCGTCGGCCCGCTGCCGAAGCAGCGTGCGGATCCACCGGATCCTCCGGGTCCAGGCCGTTGACCGGCTCGTCGAGGACCAGCACCTCCGGGTCGCCCAGCAGCGCCGTCGCCAGCCCCAGGCGCTGTCCCATTCCCAGGGAGAAGGTGCGCACTCGCCGCCCGGCCGCATCACTCAGCCCGACGACATCGAGCACTTCGGCCACCCGACGCCGACTGATTCCCGCGCCCGAGGCCACCCAACCCAGGTGACCGCGGGCCGTGCGCGAGGGGTGTGCGCCCGAGCCGTCGAGCACCGCCCCCACCGTGCAGCGGCTCGCGCACTCGCGGTAGGGGTGCCCGCCGATGAGCGTCCGCCCGCCGTCGGCCCGGTCCAGCCCCAGCAGGCACCGCAGGGTCGAGGACTTCCCGGCGCCGTTGGGGCCCACGAATCCGGTGACGCGGCCCGGACGGGCCTCCAGGCTCACGCCGTGAAGCACCTCCCGCTCCCCCGTGCCGCTTGACGAGGTTCTCAATACTGATCATGGGCCAACTCCAGCGCGCCGAGCGGCAGCGCGCATCGGCCGCCCAGCCGAGATGGTTCCACCGCCTCAGACCCAGGTCCGTCAGACCCTGGTTCGATGAAGCGCCCGGGCCGCCTTCCCTAGACTGGCCGCGTGCCTGCCCCGATGTCCCACCGCGCCACTCGCCGCTCGGGCGCGCCATCACCGGGCTGACCGTGGTTGTCTTCGGCCTGGGCACCATGGTCGGCTTCTCCCCGGCTCCTTCTCGGCGCGGCCCAGATGACGCTGCTGCTCGTCATGGCCGGGCTCGTCGTCGCCTCCCTGTGGCTGCGACGGCGCGACCAGCGTGCCCTACGAACGGCGCTTGGCGCAGGAGACCGCCGCGCGCGCCGTCGCCGAGGACCGCCTCGTCATCGCCCGTGAGCCTGCACGACGCCGTCTCCGGCAACCTCGGCGCCATCACCGTGCGCTGCGCCGTGGCCCAGCGCCTCGAGACCACCTCCGACGGGCTGCGGACCGCACTCGACGACGTCGAGACCGCCTCCCGTGAGGCGACCGACGCACTGCGGCGCATGCTCTCCGTCCTGCGCGACGAGCACACGTCCCCGACGCCCGGGGCAGTGGCGACGGTCCCTGCGGGAGCGTGGGGCGACGCACCGCTTCCCGAAGCCGCTCTCATCAGCAGCCTCGCCGAGAGCCTTCGGGAGCCGATCGGCAAGGCCCTGCCGCACTGGCGTCGCCGTCGATCTCGACGTCGATGCGTACTCCGGCGCAGACGCGGACGTCGACCAAGCCGCGACAATGACCGACAGCCTCCCGGCTCCGACGACTCAAGCCACTGTCCGGGTTGTGGCCGAGGCCCTGGCCAACACCGCCCGCCACGCCGGCCCCACGCGCGCCCGCGTCACTCTCCGACAGGGAGCCGGGACGGCTGCGCATCGCCATCGTCGACGACGGCCCGGTCCCCGAATGGGAGCCCCACCCGGGGCGGGGCAGGGACTGCGCGGACTTCACGAGAGCCTGACCCGCGCTCGGCGGAACCCTGACCGCAGGCCCCCGCGCCGACGCCCCGGCTTCGCCATCGAGGCGACGCTGCCCGTCGAACCCCACGGGAGGCCCCATGACTGAGGCCGTTCCCGGGCCGGAAGGCCCTTCCATCCGGGTCCTCATTGCCGAGGACCAGGCCCTCCTGCGCACCACCCTGGCCGCCCTGCTCGAGGCCGAACCCGGCATGAGTGTCGTCGGCCTGGCTGAGGACGGCTCCCGCGCGGTCGCCCTGGCCGCCGAGCTGCGCCCCGACGTCGTCCTCATGGACATCCAGATGCCGGGCCTGACCGGCATTGAGGCCACCAGTCGGATCTGCGCCGATCCGACGCTCGCGGCCACGCGCGTCCTCATCCTCACCATGTTCGAGATCGACGACTACGTCCTGGGTGCGCTGCGCGCCGGCGCCTGCGGATTCCTGCTCAAGCGACGCCGCCCGCAGACTCGTCGACGCCGTGCGCACCGTCCACGAGGGACAGTCGCTGCTCAGCCCCCAGGTGCTGGGCCCGTCTTATGGACTGCATGCCACGCACAGCATCGGCTGGCGCCTCCCGTAGTTCCTGGGCCAGTGATGTCGAGGGACCCTCACGCCCCGCCAGCGTGAGGTCCTTCTGCTCATCGCCCAGGGGCCTGTCCAACAGTGAGATCGAGGCCGAGCTCGGTATCACCCGGGCCACCTGCCGCAGCCACATCACCGCACTCCTGGCCCGCCTCGGTGCTCGCGACCGGGCCCAGCTCGTCATCGCCGCCTACGAGTCCGGTCTCGTCAGCGCCCGTAGGCTGCTGCCCGCGACTCTGCTTGAGGCGAGTGGCGTCTTCGGCTGAAAAGTGTCCATATGGGACGACTTTTGACGGCTCACCGCACAAACAGCATTGTGTTTGTGCAGGTCAGGGTGTTTTGGGTAGTTGAGTTCCGGCGATTGGGGCATTCAAAGTCGTCCCATACGGACAAAATCTGCTCAAGAGCCGTCGCCGTTGTGCTTAGTGCGGCTTTGTTGACGGTGCTGCGCGGAAACCGTCAGCGGGGTGCGATCGAGAGGGCGGCGATGCCGTGCCCTCGGGGACGACGCCGGCACATCGCCTCTGGGGACACGGCTATCCGAGGAGCCTCCCGCCGGGTCCCGGCGGGCTGATCTCATCCCCGCTCTGTGAAGACCAGCCGGCGCTGCGCCACATAGCTGGCCACGTAGATGGCCCCTGTCGCCGAGAACCTTGGCGATCCCCAGTGGGATCCCTGATCGCCGTGAGCGCCTTGAGTACCAGGTACTGGCCGCCAGCAGGCTCACCGCCAGGATCACGTATCGCACCGCCGTGCGCACCACGGTGCCGCGCCGCGCCCGGAAGATGCGGCGATTCATGAAGAAGTTCGCCGTCCCGGAGATCAGTCGCGCCCCCACGACCGCCGCCAGCAGGTTGCCGGTCATCGCGAAGATGACCATGACGCCCAGCCAGTCGATCCCGAAGCTCGCCAGCGACGCCCCACGAACCGCAGCAGTGGAGCATAGATACGAGCCGAGTCCCGCAGCGGGCGGAAGTGGGAGGAGGTGTTGCCCGGCCTCGTAGACCGTGGCGATCTCCACCTGCTCCACCACCAGCCCCAGCTCGTGGGCGCGCAGCAGGGCGGAGAGCCTCGTACTCGTAGCGGTCTCCGGGAACCTTCTGCAGCCAGTCCAGGCGCCCGGCGGGTAGCCGCGCAGGCCCGTCTGGGTATCGGACAGCCTCCAGCCGGTCGCGCCTCGGAACAGTAGGGCGGTCACATCATTGCCGATCCGGCTGCGCAGCGGCACCGGCCCGGTGAAGCGCCGCACCCCCAGGGTCATGTGCCCGGTCTCGCGCACCGCGGCCACGGCCTCGATGTCCGACGGCGTGTGCTGCCCGTCGGCATCGGCGCACACCACGTCCGCGTCGGGCCAGGTGGCGGCCGCGTGAGCCAGGCCCGTGCGCAGCGCCTGACCCTTGCCCTGGCTGACCGGGTACTGACCACCTGGCGCCCCGGGCGCGGGCGGCGGAGAAGAAGGGGCGTACTGCGGCCCCGAGCCGTCGTCGACGACCAGCACCGCGCAGTCCCGACGCGCCCCACGCAGGCGGGCCACGAGTGCGGCCAGGCGCTCATCGGGCTTGTAGGCCGGGATGAGCACCACGAGAGTCACCGTCGCCCGGGGATGGTGCACCACCGACCCGCGGCGCGGTCCGGTTGCCCGCCGACCGGTTGACGGAGGTCCGGTTCGCGGGGGCGATGACCCGCGGCAGCACCCGCGGCGAGGTCTGCAGGACAGTGTCGGTGCTGCTCATCTCAGTGATCCGTTCGCGATGTAGAGGATGTCGGAGGTGTCGCGTTCGCCCCCGTTGGAGGGCTGGCTGATGATCGAGCCGTTGAAGTACATGGCCGACGAGCCGCCGCCGTCGATGTTGTAGGCGCAGGCGCACCCCAGGTCGGCTAGCGATCTGGGCGAGCTCGGTCATGGTCACGCCGCGCGAGTAGCCCTCGCTGCGGCCGTCGACGACGACGAGCCTTGAGGTGGTTCTTCTCACCCACCCCACGGCGGCGCGCGGCTGCTGGCCCTGGATGGAGTGGTTGCCGACGTTGGTGTCCACCTCGACCTGGTCGATGCCGGAGAGCACCTTGGAGTTGTTGACCAGCGCCGGCCCGAAGGACAGCGTGTTCCACACGCCCGCGTCCAGAAGCGTCTGCGCCTTGGTGGTGGTCTCGTCGTAGACCTCCACGCGCCCGTCGCTGTAGAAGGCCATGCTGTCGCGCGTGCCGCTATCGCGGTAGATGACGCCGTTGCGGATGAGGATGCTGTCGCTGCGGAAGCCGTAGTAGTCGCCGTTGATGGCCAGGACGGCGTCGTGCTCGGAGGCCATCGTGCTGGGCTTGGCAACGATGTTGGTGCCGTAGGAGTTGTTGGCGAAGGCACTGCGCAGGTCGGTGGCGTTGGTGAGTTTTGACGTCGGCCACGTAGTAGGTGACGGTGTCGCTGCCCGAGCCGGTGGAAACCCGCTGAATCTCGATGCTCGTGTTCGATGAGGAGTAGGAGTCGTCCCCGACCTTCACGTTGCGGCCGGGGTCGCCGAGGAGCCGGCCGCGTTCTGCGCCTTGGCCTCAGGGCGGTGACGTCGCCGACCTCCACATGGTCGATGACGAAGCGGTTGAGCGCCCAGGCGCTGGAGTACCGGTGGCGGCCAGTCCCAGGACGGCGGCGCCACCCAGGAGGAAGCGGCGGCGCGGGTGCTTGCTGGACTTCGAGGAGCGGTCGCGCCGGCCGGACTGGTGGTCCTGGCCGGACCGGCGGCTCGGTCGCGTTGAGGATGTCGGAGCCTGTGCATGACTCAACCGTGTCGGCGCCGTGTGTCAGGGCGTAGGTTGACCTTGTGGGCCTCCCTGTGAAGTCGTGGCGGGCGCAGGGGCCACCTGAGCGCAGGGCCATGGCGTCCCGCCATGCCGCAGCCCTTCGACATCGCGCCGGTTGGTCCAAGAACTGGTTGGAAACGACGTCGGAGAATGGCTCCGCGTCGGGTGTCAATACTTCTGGAAGGTGAGAACCTTGCGTCAAGATTGTCCCTGAGGCGCATCCCTGAGATCCGCCCGGGCGTACAGTGATGGGGGCAAGTAGCCGGTTCCGCCGTGAGAATCTCGCGAAGAAGGAGGCAACCGTGTTGACGGGACGGACTCAGCGCACTTTCCGCATTGCCATCGTGGTAATCAATATTCTGCGGCTGTCGCCTCCTTCCGTCGGGGAGACACGCCGGCCATGGTCATCGCCATCGCTGTTGCGGCGATCTTCCCTGTATCTGCTGATTCGTCCATTCGTCGGCGGCAGGATGATGACCGCGACGACCGGACTCCCTCCGAGCCTCATGAGCGCCGTCGGCGATGCCCCGGCCCACCTCCTCGAGGTCGAGGGCCTGTCCGCCTGGTACGAGCGCGATCGCCCGGTCCTCACCGACGTCTCCTTCACTCTCGAGGCCGGCGAGGCCGTGGCCCTCATCGGCCTCAACGGCGCCGGCAAGACCACGATGCTCACCTCCCTGTGCGACGTCCACTGCGGAGCGCGGCTCGGAGTCCTGCGTTACCGGGGCCGGACGTGCACCCTGGCGACGGAGCACTTCAAGGCCGCCTGCCACCTCAGCCTCGCCGACGACTCCTCCTTCCCCACCTGGAACCCGGATGCCTTCATCGGCTTCCTCGAGCACGCCTACCGCCTGCGCCCGGACCGCGGCCGCCCTGAGGAGCCTCGATCGAGGGATTCGACTACGGTCGCTACCGGACCACCTCCTTCTCCCGGCTCTCCAGCGGCTCACGCAAGAAGGCCAACCTCATCGCCGCCTTCTACCTGACCGCGCCCTCCTCTTCCTGGACGAGCCCGTCGACTTCCTCGACTTCACCGCCACCGAGTTCCTGTACCGCAGCATCAACGACGCCGCCGCATCCGGCCGCTCGATTCTGCCCGACCCCACATCGCCGAGTCCTTCACCCGCTGCACCCGGCGCCTCTACGTGCTCTCCGCCGGCCGGATGACCGGTCCTTCACCACCCCTGAGGACTCTGATGCCGTGGCGGCGCTGGTCAGTTAGCCGAGCCGCCCTGAAGGCGGTGACGGGCAGTTCGTGGGCGCCAGAGCGTCCTGGGCGCCGCCATTCTGTGCGCCCTGGCCACCTGGTTCGGGGCGTCGACCGACCTCCGCGTCAACCCGCGCGTCGCGGTCACCGGACTGGTCATGGCCGCCGTCGGCCTGACGGCCACCATCGCCTCGACCTGGATCGGCTCCGGGCGCTGGGACGACCTGGCCCGCTTCCTCTCCGGCGCGACGAGCCTCGCCCGCCACCTGCCTCGTGGTCAACGCCGTCGTCCTGCTGGAGGCGGTCGTGCCCATCGTCCTGTTCGTCCTGCTCGCCGGGTGGCGGAGGAGCGGCTGAGTCCCGGAATGGCATTACTGCGACGACGGCCGTGGAGATGGTCGCCGTCGGGCTGGGGGCCGGGGAGCACTGGGGCTGATCCTGTGGGCGGGGAGAGGATCTGGCTGCGCTGGACGGCCGTTGGGGCCTCGTCGTCGGGACACTCCTCTGGTGGCTCGCGCCCGCGGCCCTCGGCCCTCCTTTGTGGCCTGCGCTCTGACTGCGATGGCGCGTTCCCTCGAGATCCGCGAGCGCGCCGCACACAGGTGGGAACTGTCCGGGGTGCCGCCGCAGCCTGGTCCTGGGCGAGCCTGGCCACCGTGCGCACCACGCAGGTCAATACCTCGTGATGCTCGTCGTTAGCCTCTTCTTCACCCTACACCATGGCCCGCCGCGGTCTGACGGTCCTCGCTGCCCATGGCGCTCATCGTCACCAACACGCCGTTGAACGCCCACTTCTCCCGCTATCCCAGCACTTGCGCGGTGGTGCTGGCCGCGCCCGGATCGAGGCGGGTCTTCAGCGGCCTACGCCAGAGACCTCACACTGTTGTACGCGACGTCCAGCCCTGTCTGGTGGGCGCACTGATCGTCTGGCTCGGAGGCGGCCTTGCGGAGGCGGTTGCAGCCGGAGTGGCAGCCCTCACTCGCCGGGGCGACGACGGCGGTCCTCCTGGAGGTCTACCGGCCGCTGACGGGCTGGAAGTCCGAGCGTGACGTCACGCGTCACCCTGCGCAAGCACCTCCCTTCGGTCGCCGCGCTGCTCGCCGTCATAGTCGTTCACGCGCTCGCGCCGCAGCAGCCCTCACAGGGCCTTCGAGGCCCGTCGCCGTCGGCGCCACTGTGCCAACCTCCATGTGTCCCCCATGTCAGTTGTTCGACCTTACTAAAATTAGATCGACTAATCCTGGCAAATTAACTGAGGTTGCCCTAAGGTTCTGGGGTGATTCTGTCCTCGTTCGCCCGTCACCGAAGGACTTCTATGCGCCGTCGTACTCTGCCCATGGCCCTCCCGCTCACCGCCGTCCCTCGCCGCCTGTGGAGTCGCCTCCCGCGCCGGCAGGGCTCCAGTGCCGGCTGCGCCTCCTCGGGCGCCTCCAGCAACGGCGGTTTCGAGGTCACCGACATCGTCGGCCGCAAGGTCACCTTCAGCGCCCAGCCCAAGAGAATCGTCCTGAGCGAGTCCCGCCACGTCTACTCCCTGGCCTTCCCTCAACAAGACCAACCCTGTTGACAAGGTGGTCGCCTCGGGGCGAGGACCTTCAGAAGGCCGCCCCTGACTTCTACGAGAAGGTCCCTCCGTCGCCCCCATAGGCCGCCGAGCCCGCCGAAGATCGGCAACATCGCCAAGGACGGCCTGCCCATCGAGACCCTGGTGAGCCACAAGCCCGACGTCTTCGTCATGACTCTGGACGCCCACAACTCCGCCAAGGAGAAGGGCTACCTCGAGAAGCCTGGACGGCCAGAAGATCACCCTACGTCGTCACCGACTTCCGCCGCGACCCGGTCAAGAACACCGTCCCCTCGGTCACCCCTGCATGGGCGCCATCTTCGACAAGCGCAAGGAGGCCGAGGCCTTCGTCGCGTCTCTACAAGAAGCAGGTCGACCCCATCGTGGCGAAGGTGAAGTCCCTGACCTCCAAGCCCACCACTTTCCTGTGGCGCGGCCCGGGCGTCAACGACCCGGCTCCACCTACTCCACCGCGAACCTCGGCGCGATCGTCACCGCCACCGGCGGCACCAACATCGCCGACAGCCTCCCTGTCCGGCGAGGAGGGCGTGCTCACCCCGAGCAGGTCATCGCCTCCAACCCCAAGAACATCATCGCCACCGGCGGCGAGTGGCAGCAGCAGAAGATCAAGGACACCGCCCAGACCAGCCATCGTCCACCTCGGTTACAAGGCCGACGAGGCCTCCGCCAAGGCCAGCCTGAGCAATCTGAAGAACCAGCCCGGCTACGACAAGATCCAGGCCTTCACCGACCGGCACGTCTACGGCATCTACCACCAGTTCTACGACGCCCCTACAACTTCATCGCCTACCTCACCTTCGCCAAGTGGCAGAACCCCGAGGCCTTCTCCGACATCGACCCAGCCAAGGTCTGGAAGGACTTCCACGAGCAGTACATGCCCTGAAGGCCGAGGGCGTCTTCTTCGCCGCCATCTGATGGGAGCTCCAACGTCACGGCTCCTTCCGACGACGTCGCAGCGCACCAGTCCGATACCGCTCAGGTACCGGGCGGTGCGGCGTCGGTGACGAGCGGCTGACGGGCGGCCGGTGCGCCCACGGACACGGCGGCGTCGGCTCACGCCGCCTACCGCCGTCGAACCGTGCGGCGTCTTGCGATGCTGATGGGGCTGGCCACCCTGCTCCTGGTCGTCTTCCTCCGTGGCCCTCATGCGGTGGGGCCGCTGGGGTTCAGCCCGGCCCAGGTGCTCGGCTCCCTCCTCTACGCCGACTACGACCCGTGGGTCGCCAATACGTCATCAACCTGCGCCTGCCACCGGCGCTCCTGGCGGTCCTGGTGGGCGCGGGCGCTGTCCTGGCCGGCGTGCAGATGCAGACGATCCTCGACAACCCGCTGGCCGAGCCCTTCACCCTGGGGATCTCGGCGGCCTCCGCCCTGGGGGCGGCGCTGGCCATCACGGGCCTCGTGCTGCCTGTGGCCACCGGCGCCACTCTGCCGATCGTGGCGATGACGGCGGGACCTGGCGGCCTCCCTCACCATCGCGATGGTCTCCGAGGCTGCCCTCGGATTTCAGGAGATGACGATCCTGCTGGCTATCGCCCTGGTCTTCAGTTGCCAGGCGCTCCTGGCGCTCGTGCAGTACCGGGCCTCCACCGAGAGCCTGCAGCAGATCGTCTTCTGGTCGATGGGCTCCCTCATGCGCGCCACCTGGCCGGCCGTGGCCACCGTCTCGGTGGCCCTGCTCGTGGCCACGCCCGTCTTCTGGGTCAACGGCTGGCGGCTGACCGCCATCACCCTGGGGGAGGCGCGCGCCGCGGCCATGGGCATCAACGTGGCGCGCCTGCGCGCGTGGACCCTGGTCGGGGTCTCGCTGCTGGCCGCCCTGTCCGTGGCCTCGTGGGGATCATCGGATTCGTGGGACTCGTGGGACCGCACATGGCCCGCGGCCTGGTGGGGGAGGACCAGCGTTTCCTCGTGCCCGCCTCCATCCTGTGCGGCGCCACCCTGCTGACCGCCGCCCACGCCGCCAGCCAGGTCATCGTGCCGGGTGTCGCGGTGCCGGTCGGCATCCTGACCGCCCTGGTGGGTGTGCCGGTGTTCCTCACCATCATCTTCGGACACCAGCGTTCGGGTGGTCAGGAGCGGTTCATGAGCCCTGACACTGGACAACCTCACCTTCTCCACGGCAGGCGGGTCGTCCCTCAAAGGGTGTCGACGCCACCTGGGAGACGGGCCAGACGGTGAGGCTGCTCGGCCCCAACGGCGCCGTGGCAAGTCCACCCTCGGTCACCTGCGTGGCCCAGCACTGCGCCGCTACCTGGGAGGTGACCTCGAGGGGCGCCGAAGCCACGACCTGCGCGGCATGATCGGCGTTACATGCCGCAGGGGCTTTCGCCCGGCGACGCCGCCCCTGACCGCCCTGGAGTCGGTGCTCACCGCCGCGGCGCGGGATGACCTGGCACACGAGCCGGGCCGACATCGACCTGGCCTGGAATGCTCTGACGAGCCTCGGGTGGCCGAGCCTGGCCGACCGCCCACTAGCCAGCTCTCCGGCGGCCAGCGCCACCATCGCCCTCGCCCAGACGCTCGTGCGCGAGCCCGGCTCATCCTGCTCGATGAGCCCACCTCCGCCCTCGACCTGCGCCGCCAGGTCTCGGTGCTCTCCCACGTGCGCGGATCTGTCACCGACACCGGGCGCCTCGCCGTCGTCGCGCTGCACGACCTCAATCTGGCGGCCCGCTTCTGCGACCGCCTCGCCATCCTCGCGGGCGGGACGATCCTCGCCGAGGGCCGCCCGCCGAGGTAGCTTCAGCCCGACATCCCCGCCGAGGTCTACGGGCTGCGGGTGGATCGTGCCCGACGGCGACCACGCCGCATGGTCGCCCCCGAGGCCGAGCAGGGGCTTGAGCGGGCCCGCCGTCAGGCGTTCCGGCGTCGCATGAGGGGGTCTTCCCGCCACGTTCCTCATCGTCCTGGCTGCGCTCCAGGAGGCTGGAGCAGCCATCGTCGGAGAGGCAGTTCGATGGCGCCATGAGGTCCACGGACTTTGGCGATGCCGGTGGCCGACAGGTCCTCCATCGCCCTGGCAACGATGACGCGATCCCGGTGGATCTCGCGAATCCTGACCCGTGCCCGCCTCTCCCTCGCCCGTCTGCGGATCCTCCTCCTCCAGGAGCCAGTCCTCCGCCGAGCCGCAGGCCGATCGCATCCAGGACCGCCTCGGCCTCGTCGAGATCCATCTCCTCGCCTCTGCGGACCCACAACCGGTCGTGGCGGGATGAACCGACCGTCCTCACTCATCTCGATATAGCCCACGTGCTCGCCGTCCCCGCGACGCAGATGATCGAAGACGTCCCTCGGATGGGGCAGGCCTGCGGTGGCGGGTGCTCATGCGTGCCAGGCTACCGCTGCTGAATGCCTCCGCATCGGCGCAGGCTCGTCGCTTCCGGACGTGGTCGGATCGTCCTCAGCCACGAGTGGCTGATAGCGCTGACGGGCGGCCTCACCGGAGGTTCCGACCATATTTCCAGCACTCGCCCAGGAGATCCCAGCGTCCCGAGCACCTCTGATGGCATCAGGGGAGTCAGCCTCGCTCAGGCCGTGCTTCAGCGCCGATCTGGCAATGATCGGATCGTCCACAGATCCAAGGTAACTTGTGATGTGTTGTGTGTCGAGGGTGTGCCCTGGGGCAGCGCTGGTGGTCGCAGGTTTGACCGCCCGGTGAGCGTGCGGATGCCGCAGATGTGTTACGACATCGGTGTCGAGCGTGCCTGCGTGCCAGGCTGGTTGACTCGAAAAGTCGCTCAACTCGCGACACTTTCGGCAGTGTGCGGGGCTGGGTGGGCTGATCGCGAACGGGACCGCGACGAGGACTGCGTCTCCCCACAGAACTCTGCGGGTGGGACCTCAGTCATCTGCAGGAAATCGCAGTCCTCGCCGGTATCGCAGTTCCGGTGTGCGGCCGGTGGGTGTGCTGCTCTGGCGTGCTGGGAACCGTTCGCGCGCTGCCGTGAGCGGGCGCTCACGCGGCCGGTGGCTTGCGATGCCGTGTGTGTCAGCAGGTCACCATCGTCCGGGAATGGATCAGGCCAGCCAAGGTTGAGCCAGTCAGACCCAAGGTTGTGGCGCAGTCAAGTTGACAGAGCTCGACTCAATCACAACCGGAGTGCATACTGACTCAACTGAGGGGCGCCGGACCTCCCGGCCCTCACTGCAGACATCAACCGCGCTACAAGGAGTACACCACATGCAATCGCGCTGTCGGTATCGACCTGGGGACCACCAACTGCTATCGTTGTCCCCGAGGGTGGCGAGCGCACCATCATCCCTAACGCCGAAGGCGGCTGCACCACCCCGTCCGTCGTCGCGTTCTCCAAGTCCGGCGAGATCCTCGTCGGCGAGATCGCTAAGCGCCAGGCGGTCACCAACGTCGACCGCACCATCTCTCGGTCAGCGCCACATGGGCACCGACTGGTCCGTCGAGACGACGACAAGAAGTACACCGCCCAGGAGATCAGCGCCCGCATCCCGGCTGCTCGCGCCGACGCCGAGGCTCACCTGGGTGAGTCCGTCACCAACGCGGTCATCACCGTCCCGGTTTACCAACGACGCGAGCGTCAGCCACCATGAGGCCGGTACCATCGCGGGCCTGACCGTGACCGCATCGTCAACGAGCCCACTGCTGCGGCCCCGGCCTACGCCCTGACACGGCAAGGAGGACGTTTCATCCTCGTTCGACCTCGGCGGCGGTACCTTTCGACGTCTCCTGCTCGAGGTCGGCAAGGACGAGGACGGCTTTCCACCATCCAGGTGCGCGCCACCAACGGTGACAACCGCCTCATGGCGACGACTGGACGCCCCGCGTCGTCGAGTGGCTGGTCAAGCAGGTCAAGAGCAAGCGACGGCGTGGACCTGTCCAAGGACAAGATCGCCATGCAGCGCCTCAGGACGCCGCCGAGCAGGCCAAGAAGGAGCCTGTCCTCGGCGACCTCCACGAACATCAACCTGCAGTACTCTCCATGAGCGAGTCCGGTCCCATCCACCTCGATGAGAAGCCTCACCCGCTCCAACTCCAGAGAGAGATGACCGCGGACCCGTTCGAGCGCACCAAGATCCCCTTCATTAACGTCATCAGGACGCTGGGCCAAGGTTCCGACATCGACCACGTGGTCCTCGTGGGCGGCTCCACCCGCATGCCTGCCGTCGCCGATGTGGTGCGCGAGCCTCGACCGCCGTGACCGCAGTGGCAAGCGTCAACCCCTGACGAGGGTCGTCGCCGTCGGCGCGGCCCTCTCCAGGCCGGCGCGTCATCCAGGGCGACCGTAGCGACGTCCTGCTCATCGGACGTCACGCCCCTGTCCCTGGGCATCGAGACCACAGGCGGCTCGCGACCAAGCTCATCGAGCGCAACACGGCTATCCTGACCAAGCGCCCGGAGGTCTTCCACCGCCGAGGGACAACCAGCCTCCGTGCTCATCCAGGTCTACCAGGGCGAGCGAGTCGCCCGGGACAATGAAGCCGCTCTGGGCACTCTCGAGCCTGACGGCATCGCCCCTGCGAGGCGCCCCAGATCGAGGTCTCTTCGACATCGACGCCAACGGCATCGTCCACGTCTCGGCCAGCGACCGCGGCACCGGCAAGGAGCAGTCCATGACCATCTCCGCGGCTCCGCCCTGCCTGAGGAGGACATCGACCGCATGGTCAAGGAGGCCGAGGCCCACGCCGAGGAGGACAAGAAGCGCCGCGAGGACGCTGAGACCCGCAACCTGCCGGAGCAGCAGGGCTACCCCATCGACAAAGCCTCAAGGGCACAACAAGGACAAGCCTGCCCGAGGACGTCCACCTGAGGTCTCTCTGAGCCGTCGCTGACCTCCTGAAGGCGGCCCTCGAGGGCGACGCACATCGAGCCGATCTAAGACCGCCCAGGAGTAGTTCTGTCACGCGGCCCAGAAGGTCGGCGAGGCCCTCACCAGGGCCAGACGCCGCCGCCCAGGCTGCGGGTGACGCCCGGCTCCGCCTCCTCGGCCGGGGCCGCGTCCTCCGGACGACGAGGACATCGTGGACGCCGAGATCGTGGACGAGGAGGACTCCAGTGACCTCGGCCGGCCCCACCCCCGAGAACGAGGGCATCGACCCTGAGCCTCCAGGCGGCCGTCGAACCGCCTTCGAGGAGGTGCCCGACGACGTCCGTGAGGAGCCTCGTCAGACTCTGCCGAGGGCGAGGCCGCCAGGTCGACGCCGCCTCCGATGAGGAGGGCGGCGGGACCCCTGCCCAGGCTCAGGCCCAGGCTGCCCAGGCGGCTGACGACCTGGCCTCCCGGCCCGCGGACCCTCACAACCTCCAGCAGGAGGGCACCAGGGTTCGTGCCAGCTCCCCGCGAGGGTGCGGCCCCACCGGGACGCCGGAGCCGCCGCGGCGTCGTCGAGGCCCCTCATCCCGGTCCTCGACGAGATCGTGACTGGCCCGGCCAGCACGGCGACCCGACCGGCACTCGAGACACGGCCGCGCAAGCTCGAGACGATCCTGGCCGAGAAGTGCACTCCCTGAGCGCTTCGGCGCCGTGGGCGAGGCCTTCTTGACCCCACGCTGCACGAGGCGCATGGCCACCGAGTCCAGCGGAGGTCACCGAGCCGCTCATCGCCACGGTCCTCCAGCCCGGATACCGCCCGCGAGCGCGTCGCGCGCGTCCCGCGTCCAGTCGCCAACCCGGCCCGATACCCACCGCACCACTCACTCCCGCGACGGCGGACTCCGAGCCAGCGCGTCTGGCGGGTCCCGCCGCCGTCGGACGGGAGGCGCACCAGACCCCGAGGCCCCAGGGCCACGGCGACGTCCCACCCTCATCTTCGCCTTCAGTGGCGGAAACACCGATCACCTGGATAAGGAGGCGGTGACGCGACCATGGCCAGTCAGGACCGGATGACCAAGGACTTTGCCGCGGTCCTCGGCGTGAGTAAGCGACGTGCCGACGCCGCCGCAATCAAGAAGGCATACCGCACGCTAGCGAAGAAGTACCACTCGACCACCGCAACTCTGATGACGCCGTGCGGCGGAGGAAGTTCAAGGAGATCGGGAGGCCCCACGCCGTCCCGTCCGACGGAGGCGAGCGCAAGCAGTACGACGCGATCCGTTCCATGGCCGGAGGCGGTGCGCGTTTCCAGGCCGGCGGCTCGAGGGCTGGCGGCGCCGCTTCGAGGACATCTTCCCTCCATGTTCGGCGGCCAGCGCGTGGTGCTTCTGAGACTCGGCGTGAGCCGGCGGCGCGCAGCCTCGACTCGACGACCTGCTGCGTATAAACTGGCGGCACCCCAGCCCTGACCTGCCCGGTGGCCGCCCGCCCCTCTCGGCTTCGGCGGTTCTCGGCCTCAGCCCCAGCTGCAGAAGGGCGCTGACGTTCCTGACCTCGGCCACGCTGGACCTGCGCGCGACGCCGTTGCCGGCACCACCGTGGAGCCTCACTGCGTGACGGGCGCACCGCATGAAGACCGCATCTGAGCGCGGGCGTGCGCGACGGCCAGAAGATCCGTCTGCGCGGCAGGCGAGCCGGCCTGAACGGCGGCGAGAACGGTGGTGACAGGGTGGTGACCATCAACATCAAGAAGCACCCGTGTACTCCGTCAGACCCGGTCGGACGGCGCCAACCTGCGCATGGACCTGTCCGTCACCTTGCGCGAGGCCGCGATACGGGCTGAGGTCCCGCTCGACGGCGGTACCTCCAAGATCAAGATCAAGCCCGGCACGTCCTCGGCACTGTCACAGCCTGCGCGGCAAGCGCGCCACCACCCGGAAGAAGACCGGGCGACCATGCAGACCATCCAGGCTACGTCCCCAAGAAAGTTTCTCCAAGGCCGCCAAGGAGGCGCTCGAGGCCTTCGATGAGGCCACGCGTGACACTGACCGCGGCACACTCTCTACGGCAGAGAGAGCGCGAAGTGAGCCGGCATCGTGCGGCAGGGCTTTGGGTGGCTCTGGCCGACGACGCGGCCGAGCGCGCGGTCTGCTGGTCCCGGTGGCGGCCGAGCCTGGCCGATGTGCACCCTGGTGACCCTGCGCCGTGTACGACCGGCTTGACCGGTCAGCCTCCGCCCGACCCGCGTGGCGCCGGCGCTACTCCCATCGCGACGTCGGAGCGCCTGCGCCGCATCCAGTCCCTGTCCCAGTGAGGCATCAACCTCGAGGGCATCCGGCGCATCCTCGCCCTGAGTCCCGCGGCGTCGAGCCTGGAGGCAGACAACGCCTGCATGCGCAGCCGTGAGGCCGTCGTCCAGCGATCTTCGCTGCGGCAGCCGACGGCGACAGGTCCCAGGCCGCGCCCCGGTCGCCAAGGCACGGACCCAGCAGAGCGCCGCCCCGAGACGAGCGTGACGCACCCGCCGCGGCGGCGGCACCGCGGCGTGCTGGTGAGTACCGCCTGCCGCGCGTGCCGGTGGCACTGACGGGTACCGGACGCGGGCAGTGATGCGCACCGAGCCTCTTCGACCGGTGCGGCGGCGGAAGGCGGCCCACCCTCGCGCGCATCATTCTCCGGCAGCGATGCAGCCCGTCTGTCGCCGGTCAAGGTCCTGCGGCATGCGGATGACAACCTCCTTTCACCGGTCCTCGGGCGTGCGAATGCCACCTCGCTCCCTGACGTGGGCCCGTGGCTTTGCATGTTGCGATTTCATCGTCGTGGCCAACGTTCCGTCACGGAACACGATGCTGAACAATGGAGTTCATGGCGTCCCGGCTGACGCTGGTGATGTTCGTCACCGGTAATCATCGGCCATTTGCTGTTCAAGAGGTTTTCGGCTTCGGGGTCTAAGGGACGATCACGCGCGGTCGACTCGAACCCAGACATACCTCGCCTCCGGCTTGGCGTCAACAGAAGATGTTACGAGGCGGTTTGCCCGAGGCCACCACGATGCCTGGTGCGACGCCGGGGTGAGCCCTGCGATCGATCGTCCATACCGCTTCCGTATATCATCGGCGCCGCGACCTGTCGCCGTCCTCCACAACTTGCTTGCCCGCAAGAGCCCACACCGCGCCACATCATCGCGGGCATCATCTCCGTGGCGGCGCTTGCCTGTACTCACGTCGGTCGGCGGCGGCGTGCCGCCCCGACGGCCCCCGGGGAGGGGGGAGCAGCATCCTGGTCGTACTACGCCGTCAGTCGGCAGCAT
>BNJS01002732.1_pt1 | contig 29347 bp, 29 predicted proteins | sample 8540461 | NCBI WGS metagenome assembly BNJS01 (sample SAMD00202454, study PRJDB9452) | human saliva metagenome | isolation source: human saliva | place: Japan | reverse complement strand
CGTATGCTTTTTTTAGCGCATTATGATATAATTGTATAGATTTTACCCGAATAGGAGAATATTTGATATTGAGTGACGTCATCGTTCACGGGCTTACGGCATGTATAGCTTTTATTTTACAAATTGTTATCTTCAAGGTAACTACGAAAAGGCCTTTAAGATACTGGATTCTTATTTTAGCAGGTTTAGCCATTTTTGCCTCTAGTTATTTTGGTATTTACTTTCCAAAATCTGGTTTTATTGCACTTGTGCTCTTTCTAGCTAACAAATCCTACAAAAATCTGAGACATACCATTTTGGAGACTTCCTTCATACCTTTCACATTTGCCTTAATGGTGAGACTGGTCATTTTCCTGATTATTCCAATCTTTTTCCCTTCTGTCCTAGATTATTATTTTGCTGGTCCATTTATTCTTTTGCTTGCGTTTTTGCTATGGTTCGCTCAAAATGCCCTTCTTCAAGTGGACTACTCTCGAATGATGCAAATTGACAAAGCAAGACCATGGTACAAATCAACCTCTGTTGCTCTTTGTGCTCTAGCCATTATTTACTTTGCTTCTGAACTTCTTTCAACAGACATTCACTTTACCATTGCCTTTCTTATTATTACAGCTCTGATTCTATCTGGACAGGTTAATCTCTATAGAAAGGACCTCAGTGCACAAACACAAGCAGCTCAAGAGGAACATTCTCTGCTTCTTCAAAAATCAAGCCAGAACATCAATACTTGGTACCAGAAAAAAACTAGCCAAGAACTCTTCATCAAAGACGAAGCTGAAAATCTCTACGATATCATCCATTTCCAACAAAACGAGGAGGCTCAGGAGTTAATTGACTACTTGCTGACTCCGAATCCGCTCGATAAAAAGATTGATCATTTTTATCGAGATAAACTTGAAAATATTAAACTCCCTGATTTGCGAGTCCTCTTTGAAGCTAAATTTCTAAAGGCAAAAGAATTGGATGTTTGGGTTAGTATGGAGGTTCCAGAACCCATTACCGTTTATCCTATTTATCCTTAGATTGGGTATATGTCCTATCAACTATCTTGGATCATGTCATTGACCAAGCACAAGATAGTGAACAGAAATATCTTAGCTATGCTTATTTTAAAGACGAGGATAGTCAACACTTTGTCGTTGAAAGTTCAAGCACTAAAGAAGATTCAGCTATTACCTCTGATTTCTCTGATCCCGAACTGAAACGCGTCAATAAGATCCTATCCACTTATCCAAACGTTAACATCGTTTCTAATACACGTGCTGGTATTTACCGCTTACAAATCGAGATTGACATGACAAAAGGAGGTTACAATGATTACTAATATTATCAATCCTCTCTTACAGGCTGTTAGTTTCATTTCTATTTGGTACCTCTACCAGACTATGTCTAAGGTTAAACCACAACGAGGACACCTCTTACTGCTATTTTTGTCCTATGTAGCTGCAGCATCCTATTTTAATCTCGTAAAAATCGTTGTAGACCCTCTTTTCTTCCTTGTTGCTGATTTGGCCCTTGTAAAAGAGCGTTCTTTCTATCATCGTTTGCTTTACGCCTTTTATCCAACTATCCTTTTTGATATGGCAACACGACTACTTTCACTTGTCATCCTCCCTCACATCTTACATATCAAAGGTGACGTTTCTTTCGATACGAACTTACATATCTTGACCTACATCTTAGCTCCATTAATCATTTTCCTAACGCTTAAAATCTTCGCCATAGACCTAAATCAGATGAGTAGTCTTGACGAAGTTTGGGCTAGACGTAACTGGTTGCGAAGCACTGCCTTCCTAGCTGTCTATTATGTCTTCTTTACTGTTATCCATGGTCTTAACAGTATCCTTACGACAACTAATGATCCTAAAAATTTATTTGAAATAATTTTCAAGGTCAATGCTAATAGGTCTGTTATCTTGGTTCTATACATTGCTCTACTACTATGGGATTTTTACAATTGGAACCAGGCTATCCACCAACAATCTATTGATAGGCTGAACAAAGAACGCCATAAATTGTTGGGTACTATGACTAACTACAGCAAATCCTTTATCCAAATTATCACGCAAAAGCAAAAATCCTTCGACCTATTCAAAAAAAAAAATCTCAAGGACGTTTCTCTTGCCTTGGAAAATGAAGATACCGCAAAAGCTACGAGTCTACTTGAAATTTATAAAACGGACAATGCTAGTATTGGTAATCCAGAGACTCAAGAACACTTGGATAGACTTAGCAATCCAATAATAGCAAGTTTTCTTTCAAATCGTATTTTGGAAATGAGAGCGTCACATGTCGATATTTCCATTAATATAAGTCCTCAGTTTGGTGAGATTCCTTTACCTGACTTAGATTTATATCAACTGCTCCAAGCTTCGGATAAAGCGATATTTAAACTACTTCGTCCTGATATCAAGGTCAACAGTAGTTACCTGCAACTGGATCACTCGCAACTCCTTGTCGTTGAATTACCAGTTTTGGCTGATAAGGTTAGCAAAGATAAAGAACTGAATGAGTTGGTTAAGACTTTGCCAAATGTTGACTATCGTATCGGTTTACATGCAGGTTATCTGACTCAAATAATTGAAATCTTTGAACCTGGTTATTAAGATGATATTGAAAAAGAGCCACCGGCTCTTTTTTTGTTGCTTTTTATCTCTTCACTCTCAAACTTCCTAGCATTTTTGAACAAGGATAATTCTTCGACATACAAAAAGACACCCAAATCATATAGACTGAGTGTCTCTACAAATAGTAAACTCCGACTAGTAGGCTTAGAAGGCACCGCCTCCGCCTCCTCCGCCACCACCAGAGAAGCCACCGCCTCCAAAGCCGCCACTACCACTGTTCGAATTGATAGAGAAGCTACTTACGCTATCTGAGGCAGAAACGTAAGATTCTAGATAATTGACATTATTCATCATGATAAATGGTGCTGCTGAATAAGTAAACTCATCTAGAGATGGATTGCTGAGGTGAATGTTGTAACGTTTTAGGACATCACTAACTTTTTTCGCCTGTCCATAGAGTGTCGCATAAACCAAGATACGATTCCAAAGGATGACAGATTCTAGTTCGGATTCTTTAAAACTAGGAATACTCTTAATCATATTTTTAAAGCTATGCCACTGGTAATAGGTTGAAATTTGAGTTGCATCAAGACATCTCTGACGACGTCTTTTCACTAAGTACCAGAATAAAATGGTAACTCCTGCTATAGGTAGAAGGCCAAGAATATAGTAAAAACCTAGTCCTGATCCAAAGGCAGCAAATAAGAACAAGGTTGAAAGAATACAAAGCACCATTGAAAGTACCAAAGCTGCTACTCCCAATATGTTAAATGTCTTTTCTTTCGGACTAAAATCTCTATAAATTTTAGGAAGTCCAAGCGCAAATTCCTCTTTTTCTACGCCTTTTGCTACTTGATAGCCGTCATTAGTGAATTGATATTTGACACGTTTTCCTTGGGAACGTATTGCTTCACGCTCATAGCTTGTTCTAGCACTCTTAAATTGTTTTTCTAGAGCATCTTTATCAAGATAATAGCGCGAGAACATTTCCGTATCTCTAATTTCCATGCGACCATCAAACAACATATCCAAGAAAGACACTTCAAATGAAGAGAGACCTTCCTTTTCAATACGTGTAAGAATATTACTATCACCTTCTTGTCTATAGGTGAGATGACCTCTATCAATCAAATCAAGGATGGTAGCTTGCACCATATATTTAAACTTCAGAGGACCCGTTTCTTCTTTTAGACCTGTTTTGTCGAACGACTGATTATAAACATTCTTGGCTAGGACCAAAGGTGCTAAATCTTGAGGGGCTTCATAAAGACGGGCATCTCGAGGGAAAGAAGGCATCCTAGTGCTATAAAGAACAATGAGGTAACAGAAAATACCAATAAGAACAAAGCTTAAGATTACAAGTGGTAAGATGACATAAAAAATGCGTCGAAAGTTTTCTTTAGATTTCTTGATATCTGCTTCTTTTTTTAGAAAGTCTGCCTTATTCGTCTTATTTAATAAGTAAGCCTGATTATTTTCTCGTAAAGCACTGGTCATCGGCCAGTAGGCGTGTAATTCCAATTTACCTGATGCTGGTAAATTGTCTACATGAACCTGATAACCTGTAGAAGTACGCTTAACCTGTGGGTCTTTTCCGAAATAGCCAGTGTGGGCATAAAGCTCTCCCTGACTTGCATCTAGACCATCAACTGTGAAATCAATCTGTCCAAATCCTTTATCCCAATCAGATATAGGAAACCAATTTAAAACTGCAATATCTGAATATAGATTCAACAGGTGTTGGATTTGCCAAGTAACTTTGAGGACAACTCTATCACCATCTGAACCTGAATTATAAACTTTGAGTTTAACACCTTCATAGGAGTCTGTTTTTTCAACTGTAATATCTGTTTTTTCTTTCCCATTTACAGTTGCTGAAACCTTGGGATCATCCATAATAGAATAACCACCAATTCTCCCCAAGGTTACATACTGACCTTTATAGTCACTATCAAAATCATAAGTCACTTCCTGAGTAAACGTCGCATTACCATCATCTTGAATTGAAAGGTGACCAACATAGGAAGGCAGACTATACTCTACCTCATCAGCTTGGACGTGCTGCAAAGACAATGGCAGAAAACAGACTAACAGAACAGTTAAAGTAACATATTTAACAAAACCTTTCAGTATCTTTTTCATCATTTTGCTCCTTCAAGAACTAAAAAAGCAGGTGCAACACCAAGTGTCTCGATGTGCCCTGCTCTGATCCCTTATTTAGGCTTGATAAACAATCTCACCGTCACAGATAGTATATTTAACACTACCCGTAAGCTCTTCGCCTACAAATGGTGAATTGGCTGCTTTAGACTTAAAGTCTGCTGTGACCTGACGTTTTTCTTTGTCAGCAAAAATTACAAGGTCAGCTGGTCCATTTTCAGCCAAATAACCAGCATCGAAGCCATAAAGATCAGATGGGTTGCTAGTCATTACTTTCAAGAGTTCCGTCAAGCTTAAGTGACCTGCTTCAACCAAGTAGGTCAATCCAAGAGATAGAGATGTTTCAAGACCAGTCATTCCTGATGGTGCTTTAGTCACATCATCGACATTCTTTTCATCGGCATGGTGTGGCGCGTGGTCTGTGGCAATGACTGAGATGACTCCAGATTTCAACCCTTCGATAACGGCCTGACGGTCAGATTCCAAACGAAGTGGTGGGTTCATCTTGGCATTAGCACCTTTTGAGAGCAAGAGGTCTTCAGTCTTAGAGAAATGCTGCGGTGCCACTTCGGCAGTAACTCGAGCTCCAAATTTTTGGGCAAATTCAACTACTTTTACAGATTCAGCTTTTGACAAGTGTTGAATATGAACATGTGCTTGTGTATCATAAGCAATCATGACATCACGCGCAATCATACTGTACTCAGCTACACCAGTTGCCCCACAAATATGGAATTCTTTTTTAGCAATATTTTCATTGAAACCGAGAATGCCATTAAGATCAGGATCCTCTTCGTGAAGACTTATAAAAGTATTATTCTCCTTAGCTAGCTCCATGGCTTTTTTGACAATACCAGCATTGGTCAATGGAATACCATCATCCGAGAATCCGACTGCACCGGCCTCAAGCAAGCCCTTAAAATCAGTGATGTTTTCACCATCAAAGTTCTTTGTAATAGTCGCAACAGACTTAACATGGATATTTTCCTTAGCTGCTGAAGTCAAGACCTCCTCCAAGGTTTCCTTGTCTGAAATCGTTGGATTAGTGTTAGCCATCATGACAACTGTTGTAAAACCACCTGCAGCCGCTGCTAAGGCACCAGTATGAATGTCTTCTTTGTGGGTTTGACCTGGCTCACGGAAATGAACATGGATATCCACCAAACCAGGAGCAACCACAAGACCAGTCGCATCAATGACTTGAGCATCTCCATCTTCGATGTTTTCCGCAATCTTAACGACTTTTTTACCATCAACAAGAACATCAGCTTGCGTATCCAAACCAGACTTAGGGTCTACAACACGACCATTTTTAATCAGTAACATAATCTTCCAACTTTCTATTTTACTTCAACCAATCAATTGGGGATTGGCCTTGAGATACAAGGTAGGCATTGGCTTTTTGAAAAAGGCTTGCTGCCAAAAAAACCACGATAGGTGACAAGGGACTCGGATGGGCACTCTCAATAATGGCATGCATTGGATTGGTAACCAGAGCTTTCTTCTTGCGAGCATAGCCACCCCAAAGTATAAAAAAACAACAGAAGTATCCTTTTGATTGAGAACCTTAATCACAGCATCTGTAAATGGTTCCCAAACCTGACCGGCATGCCCATTTGCTTGACCAGCTGGAACCGTCAGACAGGGCATTAAGCAAAAAGCACCCCCTGCTCAGCCCATGAAGTTAAATCATGAAAGGGTCTAGAACCCAAATCTTCCTCTAACTCCTTGAGAATATTTTTCAAAGACGGGGGAGCAGGAAGGCTATCAGGTACTGAGAAGGATAGTCCCTGTGCTGATGAGGCCCATGATAAGGGTCCTGACCAAGAATTACCACCCGCACTTCTTCAAATGGGGTCTCCAACAAGGCATTAAAAACCTTTTCACGAGGCGGATAAACCGTCCCCTGGCTATAGACCTGGTCCATAAACTGATTTATCTTTGAAAAATAATGATCTGGCAGTTCCTCTTTCAGAAGCTTGTGCCATGTCGAATGTTCCATAAAAACCTCTTTTTAGACTGTTTTACACCCTAAATTATACCATAATTTGTAGGGAATATTCGGAAAATACTGAAAAAACACCCTGATTACTAGGCATTTTCTATAAAGTTTTAAAAATGAATGAATCCACAAGTTTAAAGGGCTTACAACCTTTAACTCGTTATAGTTTTATGCTATAATTTAAACTTGTATTTTAAGAGAAAAGGTAATCCTATGACTACGTATGAAAATTTAAGAGCAGCCAGACGAGGTCCTATTGTCAGTATTGCTGCCTACGTTCTTCTTACCATTGCAAAACTTTTAGCTGGACACTTTTTAAACTCTAGCTCTTTGATTGCGGATGGTTTCAATAACTTGTCAGATATTTTGGGGAACGTAGCCCTACTCATTGGATTGCACCTAGCTAGTCAACCAGCTGATGCAGATCATAGGTTTGGTCATTGGAAGATTGAAGACTTATCAAGTCTAGTCACTTCCTTTATCATGTTCGTGGTAGGTTTTCAGGTCCTCATTCAAACAGTCCGAAAGGTTTTTCTAAGAGAGGAAACAGTCGTCGACCCACTTGGTGCTACTGTCGGTATCCTGTCTGCTATCGTCATGTGTGGCGTTTACTTTTACAATAAAAGACTTGCTAAAAAGCTAAAATCCAGTGCTTTAATTGCTGCTGCCAAGGACAATCTCTCCGATGCTGTAACTTCTATTGGTACCTCAATCGCTATCGTTGCAGCATCCTTCAACCTTACGATTATTGACTATATTACTGCTATTATCATTACCTTCTTCATCCTAAAGACAGCCTATGATATCTTCATGGAAGCAACCTTTAGTTTGTCAGACGGTTTCGACGAGAGAAACCTCAAGGCCTATGAAAAAGCCATTCTTGAGATTCCAAAAGTCACTAAAGTTAAGAAACAACGTGGCCGTTCTTATGGTAGCAACGTCTATCTTGATATTGTGGTTGAAATGAATCCTGACCTCTCTGTTTACGAGAGCCATGCTATTACCGAACAAATTGAGGAGGTCCTCAGCAAGCGTTTCTCTGTCTATGACACTGATGTCCATGTAGAACCCGCTGCTATTCCTGAAGACGAAATTTATGGCAATGTCCTCCACAAACTCTCTCGCAATGAAAAGATTATTCTGTCGAAAATTCCTGACTATGAAAATCTCTTGGCACCTGACTTCTACTTAATCGATGAAAATGGTCATCATCACACTCGTGAAGAAGTCATTGCTAATCAACAACCACTTCTCAATAACTTTGACAGCTTCAAGATGACATCTGTTAGTCAAAAAACGAAACTAATTAGTTATGAGTTGGGAGGAAATTTCCACACTAGTATCTGGCGTCGAAATGAAACCTGGTTTCTGATTTACCACCAAGTGACAACGATAAAAGCTGAAAAGTAACGAGCAAGTAAGCTCGTTTTTTCTGTTTCCAACTATATTTTATTTAACATTCAATCAAATCTAAAAATTACATTAAAATACCGAATGTTAGGAAAACTCTAACTTTTATATGTTATAATGAAGGTGTTTGTCATTACTGAATTTAGGGTTTTGACAGGCAAATGTTATTAATAGATAGAAATAGGTTCTGCCAGCTACAGAACCCCATAGATATTAAAGGAGACACATTGTGAAAAAGAAAATTGTTGCCGTCCTTTTAGCAGCTTGTCTAGCCCTAGCACCGAGTTTATCTAGTGCAGACGAATTGATGGAAATCACACGCGCTGCTGGTTATACTGAAGCCACTGAGGCCTATCGCCCCAAATCAACCCTCTTAATTGATGGCAATACCGGAGATGTCCTCTGGGAAGAAAATGCTGACGAGGTGCGTGACCCTGCTTCTATGTCTAAGGCCATGACACTTTATTTGGTCTTTGAAGCTATGTCTAAAGGAGAGATTTCTGAAGATACTGTTATCACAGCTACTCCAACCGACCAAGCTATTGCAGATATTTACGAAATTTCCAACAACAAGATTGTTGCTGGGGTTGATTATACCGTTTCAGAACTCATCACTATGACGGCGGTACCTTCCTCTAACGTTACAACCGTGATGCTGGCCAACTACTTGACCAATAATGATCCTGATAAATGGCTAGACATGATGAATGAAAAATCTAAAGAGCTAGGGATGACCAATACCAAATGGTTTAACGCTTCTGGTGCCGTTGCTGTTGCCTTTAAAGGTTACTACAGTCCTCAACGTTATGATAACAACCAAACCAACCAAACAACTGCGCGTGATTTGGCTATCATGACCTATAACTTCATCAAGAAATACCCTGACATTCTCAAATACACTAGCAAACCTGTTGTCACAGTTAAAAAGGGAACACCTTACGAGGAACCTTCGAGACTTACAACTACTCTATTCCAGGTGCCAAATACGGAATTGATGGGGTTGATGGGTTGAAGACAGGATCAAGCCCAGAAGGTGCCTTCAACTATATTGATACCATCAAGCGTGGTGATCAACGTATGATTGCTGTCATCATGGGTTCTGGTGATTGGTCTGACCAAACAGGTGAAGAAATTCGTCATACCTTTGGTAATGCTCTCGTTGAGAAAATGTATAAAGACTTCTCTTACAAGAAAGTTCTTAGCAAGGGTGAACAAGAAATCGACGGTAAAAAATACAATGTCGAAAAAGATGTCTACGCCACAGTCAAAAAAGGCAAAGACCCTAAAATCTCTGTTAAAGATGATCACATTGTCATTGATAATGGTCTGAAGACAGTATCACCTAAAATCAAGGCTACTTCTGTTAAGGCAACTAAAGTTAAGGGATGGTTCGATTTTGGAAGTAACCCAAAAGATAAAAAGGCTACTAAAGCAACAAATAATGGTCAACTCCCAGTTTATTTCTGGTTGCTATGCCTTATCCCAGTTGGTCTCATCTACTTGATTTACCTTAATGAAAAAGGACGTCGTCAAAAAGTCAAAGAACGTCGTCAAGCAAGACAAATCAATAAATAAAAGAAAGCGTGTCCATGACACGTCTTTTTTATACTCTATTCAAGGAAGTCCCCAAAGAATACTGATAAAATCACCCAAAACTATGCTATAATAGACCAGTATGACTTTTTTTACAAACATATAACAAAAATAGATTAATGGATGCCTTTTAAAAGAGCATATAAACATTGTTACTAAGGAGATTATTTTGAAAAAGAAATTGTTAGGACTCTTCCTGGTAGCTAGTCTAGCTTTATCTCCCAGTCTGTCGTCCGCTGACCAACTAGTAGATATAGCACAAAAAGCGGGCTACAAGGAAGCCACAGAGACCTATAGGCCTAAATCATCACTTTTGATTGATGCCAATACTAGTGATATCCTTTGGCAAGATAACATTGATGAAGTACGTGATCCCGCTTCCATGAGTAAGGCCATGTCTCTCTACTTGGTTTTTGATGCTTTATCAAAGGGAGAAATCAAAGAAGATACCGTGATTACAGCCAAACCAACCGATGAGGCTATTGCTAATATCTATGAAATTTCAAACAACAAGATTGTTTCTGGAGTTAAATACACGGTTTCGGAACTTATCACTATGACAGCTGTTCCCTCTTCAAATGCAGCGACAGTCATGCTTGCCAACTATCTCAGTAATAATGATCCTGACAAGTGGATTGATCGTATGAACGAGAAGTCTAAAGAGCTCGGCATGACAAATACCAAATGGTACAATGCCTCTGGAGCTGGTGCGGCATCTTACAAAGGCTACTACACGCCTAAACGTTATGATAATAACCACTCTAACCAGACGACAGCCCGTGATTTGTCTATCATGGCCTATAACCTTATCAAACATCACCCTGAAATCCTTAAATACACTAGCCAACAGACAGTAACTGTCAAAAAAAAGGAACACCGTACGAGGAAACCTTTGAAAATTACAACTACTCCTTGCCTGGTGCTGATTATGGCCTCAAAGGAGTCGATGGCTTAAAAACAGGCTCTAGTCCTCGTGGAGACTACAACTACATCTCCACATGTAAGCGTGGTAATCAGCGTGTCATTTCAGTTATCCTGGGCGTTGGAAACTGGGAAGATGAAAGTAGCGAAAAAATCCGTCATGCCTTCGGTAACTCCCTTATTGAGAAAATGTTTAAAGACTATTCCTACAAGAAAGTCCTAAGCAAGGGCAAACAAAAGATTGATGGTAAAAAATACGATGTCCAAAAAGATGTCTATGCCACAGTCAAAAAAGGGCAAGAGCCTAAGATTAGTGTTAAAAATGATTATGTCCTTGTCGATAATGGTTTGAAAACAGTGTCACCTAAGATTAAAGCAAGTACTGTCAATGCAACTAAAACTGGCTTCTTCCTTTTTTCTGGAGGTCAAAAAGAGAAACAAACAAGCAATAAGCATAACTTTATGAAACATTTGCCTTGTTCTGCTTCCTCTTATTACCGCTTTATGTTGTCTACTTGATTTATATCAATGAGAAAAAGCGTCGTCAAAAAGTCAAAGAACGCCGTCAAGCTCGACAAATCAATAACTAAAAGAACGTGCTCAACCGAGCACGTTTTTAGTTGTCTCCAAGAAATGTTTTGAGATGAGACATCTCATTTCGCATTTGTTCCAATCCCTCTTGATAGATGGCCTCAAATTTTTCAGGATCCTTCTCCAATCGACCAACTTCAAGCGCATGCTCTGGACGAATGGCATAAAGATTTCCAGTTTTTTCCAAAGCCTCAATCTTTTCAATACTCTTATTGTAGTGAATATGGCGATTTGATGCTACTTGGACAAATTCAGGATATTTGCGGTAAAAAAGCTTGTAGATTCTCTTACTCGTTTTAGATGGCTCTTTACGGTAGCCCTTAGGACGTGTCAGAACGACAATGAGTTTGTCAAAGCCCAAATTTTCCATAAAATCAATAGGGAGACTATCGGACAGTCCACCATCCATATAGCGTTTGCCCTTGTACTCGACAATTTCAGAAACCAAAGGCAGGGCGGAACTTGCACGAAGGGCTTCCATCTGCTCAAAGACATGGCCAATCTTGATATAATCTGGTTTGCCGGTCTCAATATCTGTAGTGACCACATAGAAGGGAACACCCGACTCAGCAAAAGCCTCCTGATCAAAAACGTCTAACTCCATAGGAACCTTATAATAGGAGAACTCCTTATTAACGAAGTTACCGGTTGTCAGCCATGACCAGAAACTCATGTAGCGACGATCTCCCATGAATCGTTTGTTGTAGCGGAGTGCTCTTTTGGGCTGGTTAGAAAGGTAATTAACACCAAAAAGCGCTCCAGCTGATACTGATACAACGCCGTCTACTTTTATTCCAGCTTCTAAAAAGGCATCTAAAACACCAGCAGTGTATAAGCCACGCATTCCTCCGCCTTCAAGGACTAAGCCTACCTTCATTCTAAAATCTCCTTCTTGATTGGTTCTGCTAGGACTTGATAACCTTGTGGACTCAAGTGTAAACCATCCGTTGTGTAAGTGTCATTTAACTGTCCGTGGGCATCTGTCAGGTAATCATAAAGATCAACATAGGTCACACCAGGGAGAACAGCCAATTGTTGATTAAGTTCACCTACAGACGCATTATTTCGAATCTTAACCTTAGAAGCATATTGTGATTTTTCACTAACCGGAAAGACACTCAGCAAATAGACCTCAGTAAGGAGAGATTCCTGACGAACTGTCATGATAATATCGGAAATACGATTGACAATATCTCGAATGGGATAACCCCTTCCGATGTCGTTAATACCAATCAAGAGTACCAATTTACTGGGTTCCAAATCTAAAACTTGCTCTTTAAGGTGTTCTAAAAGCCAAACTGAGTCTGTTCCTGCAATCCCACGGTTTACCAAGGGAAAATCTCGACCCAAATATTTTTTCAACGCAAAAAACTCCGTGATGGAGTCCCCTGCAAAAACAATTTGGCCTTTGTCTAACTTCTGATTTTCATTCACAAATTTGGCTAAACGCTCTTCTTGATAAGTACCAAGCTCAGTATAGTTGTTTTCAATCATACTTCATCCTTTTTTTCTTAAATATTATACGCACTACCGTGATTAAAGCTAGAAAAGTTCCAAGTCCAAGAAATAGCCAGGCAAGACTTTCAAAACCTGATTTATTGGCCAAAAGGGCACCAGAAAGTAGAAATCCCAATGTCAACAAGGCTAAAACCAGATTATTTAAAACTTTCTCAAAGACTTTAATTCGACCTGAAAAGTTAATAAAATCATGGTTTACCACAATTCGTCCGTTTAAAATCTGCTCCAAGAGCTGATGCAGGCGACGCGGAATATTTTTCCCATTGCGAATCAGATAAAAGAGTTCAATCAAGATACTCTCTTTGTTCAGAGCCTGCTTAAGCATGTCAGGGCCCATGTTTTCTAGGAAATAATCCTTGGCCAGAGTCATCAAATCCATATTTGGGGCCAACTCTCGGAAAATACCTTCGATTTGAAGCGAAGCCTTCTCCAAAATGGTAATTTGAGACGAGGCTTTAAGATGGTTCTTCTGGAAAATAGTCAGTAAATCCTCTAGCAAATCTGTCATGGACAGACTTCCCAAGTCAACACCAGAATAACGCCCCAGCATCTGCTCCACATCCTGACTTAGAACTGCACGGTTTAGCCCATTATCAAACTGGGTAACTGACAAGATAGCCTTAGTCATGCCGTCAACATCCTGAGCAGTAAAACTATATAGGATGTCATTTAAGGACGCACGCATCCCCACTTCCAACTCACCCATAATCCCAAAGTCAATGAAACAAATCTTGCCATCACGTACCAAGAGATTTCCAGGATGAGGGTCACCATGAAATAGCCATCTTTGAAAACCTGCTTGATAAATGACAACATTAGTTTCTTGCCCACGTCTTCCAGATCATAACCAGCCTCAATCAGTTGGCTATAGTCATTAAGTGGAATCCCATCGATGTACTCTTCGACTATGAGGTGTGGCGTCGTAAAGGAATCATAGACCTCCGGGACACCTAGACAAGCAACAGCCCTGTTATTTACCTTAAAACGCTTCATGGCCTCTGCTTCATTTCTGAAATCAAGTTCCTTAATTAGGGTTTCTCGCAGATTTTCCAAAACCTCCTGAACATCGACCATAGGTATAAAATGCTTTGGAATATGGCGTGCAAGCTTAATGAGAAGCTGAATATCTTCCTTAACGACCTCATCAATACCAGGTCGCTGAATTTTTACAATTACTTCCTGACCAGACAACAATCTAGCCCTATGGGTCTGAGCTACAGAACCAGAAGCCAAGGGCTCTTCCGAAAAATCAAGAAAACTGTCAGAAAGCCCACTGGGTAATTCTCTCCTAATGGCAGTCATGACTTCCTCTTTATTCAAGGGAGGAACTGAACTCTGGAGTTTTGATAATTCTCTGATATAGGCCTCTGGCAAGAGGTCAGAGCGCGTGGATAGGATTTGACCAATTTTAACAAAACTAGGTCCCAATTGCTCAAAGGCTTGGCGTAGCTTGACAGGTGTTGTCTGTTGGTCTTGAGGAAGGTGTTTTTCACGATAAGAAAGGAGACCAACTGACGAGAAAACCTTCAACACATGTCTCAATCGTTTACTTGCCATTTTAGTCTCCTTACATTTTATTTATTTTGACTGAGCAAAGCGTCAAGTTTTTCTTCAAGACGTTTCACGTCATCCTTAGTCGCATACTCAACTGAAGATTTCTTAGCATCAAGTTTATTCAAAAATTCTTGAGCTTCTTCCTTACTTTGACGTTTGAGCTCTTGTTCTAGTTCCTTACCTTCTTCAACAGTCAAACGCCCCTTTTCAACTAACTCTTTGACAAAACTATCAGCTTTATCAACTGTCATAGCAGTCAAGCCAATACCAGCTAAGAGAACTTTTTTCAAATCATTCATTATCGTTACCTCCATCTAAGTAGGAAAAGCAAAGAAATAGACTAGCTACTTCTTCAGAAAATATAAGAACGTTTTCACACTTTTATTCTACCACTTTTTTCAGAAAAATGTGTTAATTAACATAAATTATAATAAATAGTATTTCGATACTCTATAAATAAACATATTCACTAAAACCCTTATTTATCAATATTGTACTAAAATACTAAATAAGAATCTCAAGCTTTTGCTGAGATTCTTAACGATTTTCTATTTGTAAAGGGCTGCACCATTACTTTCGATAACAGACTTATACCAATCAAATGATTTTTTCTTATAACGAGCCAAGCTACCACTACCATCATCATTACGATCAACGTAGATGAAGCCATATCGTTTACTGAGTTCAGCCGTTGAAGCTGAGACCAAGTCAATTGGTCCCCAAGTCGTATAGCCCCAAAGCTCCACACCATCTTGAAGAGCTTCACCGACTTGAATCAAGTGTTTTTGAAGGTAATCAATACGATAATCATCTTCAACTGTTGGACCATCAGGACCATCAACAAGGACATCCTTGGCACCCAAACCATTTTCGACAATAAACAATGGCAATTGATAACGATCATAGAAGTCATTCAAAACTAGACGAAGAGCGATTGGATCGATAGCCCAACCCCACTCAGATTTCTCAAGGTAGGGATTTTCAACACCACCCATAATATTTCCTTTACCAATCGTATAGTCTTCTGGATTATGTGCGGTTGCCACAGACATATAATAAGAGAATGAAATGAAATCAACGGTATTCTTCAAGATTTCTTCATCACCAGGAGCGAATTGTATTTCAATACCATTTTCTTTGAAATAGCGTTTAATATAGTTTGGATATTTCCCACGGGCATGGATATCTGAGAAGAGATAGTTTTGATTTTCAAACTCGTGAACAGCCAACTGATCCAAAGGATTAGCTGTCATCCCATAAGCAGGCATAGCAAGAACCATACACCCAATCTTAAAATCAGGGTTGATGTCATGACCAATCTTGGTTGCTGAAGCTGACGCGACTAACTCATGGTGGACTGCCTGATAGAGATCCTGTTTAGAGAGCTCTTCCATAGGGGTCGCAATACCACCTGACATGAATGGTGCATGTAGAACAGAGTTCACTTCATTAAAGGTCAACCAATATTTGACCTTATCTTTATAGCGTGTGAAGACTGTACGGACATAGTTTTCATAAAAACCAATCAATTTACGATTTGTCCATCCATTGTATTCACGTGCTAAGTTTAGAGGTGTTTCATAGTGAGACAAGGTTACAAGTGGTTCGATGCCATACTTAGCCAATTCATCAAAGACTTTATCATAGAAGGCTAGGCCAGCTTCATTTGGCTCAGCATCATCACCATTTGGGAAAATACGAGACCAAGCAATCGACATACGAAAGACCTTGAAGCCCATCTCTGCAAAAAGTGCTATGTCCTCTTTATAACGGTGATAGAAATCTATACCTTCTAGCTTTAGATTATCTGATGTTGGTTGATCTGTGATCAAAGGATTCAAAGCCCCAGGTTCAAAAGGAACACCGCCATTTGGCGTCACATCCTGTACAGACAATCCTTTGCCATCTAGGTTATAAGCACCTTCAAACTGGTTGGCAGCTGTTGCACCACCCCAGAGAAATTCTTTTGGAAATGTATAAGTCATCTTTTATCTCCTCATCTTGTTTAATCTACTAATAGTATAACACTTGGAAAACGTTTACACTTATACTATCTTATTGACATCTGATACTATAGTACGAAAAAAACAGACCCAAGTCTGTTTTAATTAATCATTATTTTCAATAGCATTTGCTGCTTTGGCCTCTTCTCGCCTAACAACATTATCTTTAACAATCTGATAAAGGGTAGCGGCTACTGGCACAGAAACCAACATGCCCAAGATACCACCCAAGGCAGAACCTATGGTGATAGCGAAGATAACCCAAATACCAGGAAGTCCGGTAGAGCCACCAACCACATAAGGATAGATGAGATTTCCTTCAAACTGCTGCAAGATAACCACATAGGCAACAAATAAAAGTGCCAAGGTCACAGAGTGTGTCATAATCAAGATGGTACCAATTGTCACACCGATATAGGCCCCCCCACAACTGGTATCATAGCTGAAAAGCCAATCAGGATAGAAATAGTCGCGGCGTATGGAAAATCAAAGATACGCATCCCAATATAACACAAGGTTCCCAAGATACAAGCCTCAATCGACTGATAAACGAAGAAATTGCGGAAGCGATTATTGAGAATAGCGACCACATAGTGGAAAGTCTTACCATAACGTCCTAAATAGACGTCTACTAAACGATTGACCTGATTTCCAAGTTTTTCTTTCCCAGCCAAAACATAGCAAGAAAAGACGATGCTAATAAAGAGATTAATTAAGGTTGATGGTAGACTCGTTAACGAAGTCAAGAAGCTGGTCAAACCATTCATGATTTGTTGAAGCAACTGAGCACTGTAGCTATTGATTAGCTCTCTAACCTGTGTCACACCACCAAGATCTTGAATAATTTTCTGTAAGGATTTGTTCTTAAGCAACCAATTAATCAAGTTATTGATAGCTGAGCGGTCTTGACTAATCAAAGTATTGATACTGTCAATCAAATCTGGAAGAACAGTGAACACTACCCAAGTAAAGACCAAACCGATTGTCGCCAATGCCGACAGCAAAGCAATCGGACGCTTAATTTTAGTAATGAAAGCGAAGGGAATAAACTTGACCAGTAGCTTCTCATAAAAAGACATCAGGATATTGACCACAAAGGCAATCCCTGCTCCAACCAGGAAGGGCTGACTGGCAATGTAAATAGTGTTACAAATTGAAACAACGGTTTCCCAGTAAGTATAAATCAAGAAACAGCTGAAAAACAGCACAGCCAACCAAATGAACTGATTTTTTGTAAATTTCATAGGCACTCCAAAATTTAAAATACCCTTCCATTATACACTAAGAAAGGGTTTCTTACTATCTTTGATCATAGAAAGCCGCTAAAATTCCACCAACTCTTGATCAGCTATTGGATCTATCAGCTTGACAAAGTGAAAGCTCGATCCATCGTAATCAAAAACTAAGATGGCACAATTGCCTGGACAAGACTGAAAGGCCCGCTCTGGCTCAACGGCATGAAGAAAAGTCATCAAGGCTCCAGCGTGACTAACAGCTAAAATAGATTGGTCAGGATGCTTATCTACTATCTCCTTAGCACTCGCAACAACACGCGCAACGAACTGATCCTGACTTTCCCCACCAAACTGGGCATAGTGGTCACCAAAATGCCCCACAACAGGTGTCTTGGGATGAAGATACTCTGGCTGACCTTCAAAAATACCAAAATGCATTTCTTTTAGCCCCTTAACACGTTGATAATCAGTACGCCCAGTCGCCAATTCAATGGTATCAGAAGCTCTTTCAGTTGTCGTACAATAATACTGATCAAAAGTCATATCATGTTTTTCAAAATAAGCACGGACCTGACGAGCTTGGTCCCGACCTTTTTCGGTCAATGGAGAATCACACCAACCTTGAATCCGATTGAGTGTGTTAAAAAGTGTCTGTCCATGTCGCATTAAATAGAGTCGTGTCATTCTTCGCCTCCAAAGATATACTCTTCTTCTACAGGATTATATACTGAAACCAGTTCAAATTGCCCTTGATCATAGGTAAAATGTAAGATGCAACAATTTTTAAGACCACGAATATCTGGGGCGGGATTTAAAACACGTCTACAGAACTGCAAAATAGATGGTCCATGACTAACTAGCAAGGACTTAGAACCATCGGCCACACTCTCCATGATAGCCCTAATCGTCAACTCCATACGATCCCGAACCTGGGTCGTACTCTCGCCACCAAATTGAACAAAGTAATCACCAAAGCCTTGTCCATCAGGTAAGGTTTTAGGAGTAAGATACTCTGGCTGGCCCTCAAAAGCTCCAAAATCCTGTCCCTTAAGACCTTTAAGTCTTTCATAGTCTGTTCGTCCAGTCACAATTTCTAGAGTATCACTAGCTCTCTCAGAGGTTGAAGTAAAGACATGATCAAAAATCGGTTCCTGTTTGGCTAGATATTGACCAGCCTTTTTAGCCTGTTCAATCCCGACTTCCGTTAAAGGGGCATCGCAGACTCCCTGAAGTCTATGCTGAACATTAAACCGTGTTTGCCCATGTCTCATTAAATAAAATTCTTTCATAATGTTACCTCTAAACCAGAAATCGGATCAATCACCTGAAGAAGCTCCAATTGTCCTTGGTTATAATCATAAACACAAATATTACAATTCCCAAAACGCACTCCTTCAGGAAAGGCTAAGTCCATGGTAATGATTAATCCCCATAAAGCCGCCCCATGACTGACAAAGAGGAGATTCTCAGCGCCATCTTTAGTGTGTGCTTCTGCTTTCTCTAAGACAGTCTTTAAAACCCTCTGACCAACCTCGCGAATATCTTCACCTCCGTATGGAACCAAGAGATCTTCAAAGGATCGTGAACCTGGTCGATGTTTGGGGAGGAGGTGCTCTGGTTGAGCTACAAAAGACCCAAAGTTCATTTCTTAATTCCCTTGAGCTGGGTTACCGAATAGTCAGGCGCCACAATCTTTGCCGTATCAGTAGCTCTCTCTTGCGTAGAGGAGTAGACAGCACCAAAAGAAATACCTTTCTTTGCAAAGTACTGCTTGGCTTGTTCTGCCTGCCAAATACCATTTTCAGTCAAGGGAGAGTCACACCATCCCTGAACACGCTTTTGTGTATTAAATAATGTCTCACCATGTCGCATTAAATATAACTTCATTACTTTTACCACCCTTTTTTAAGATAAACCTAAATAATCTTCTAAGATAGTCAAGACCCCTTGATTCTTATGGTGCGGTGCTATTTGGTCTGCCACTTGTAAAATAGCTGGACTGGCATTTTCCATAGCATAAGAGCGGCCAGCCATTTGCAAGAGCTCAAGATCATTGTCTCCATCACCGAAAGCCATGACATTATTTTCAGACAAGTCCCAGTGGTTAAGAAGCTGCTTGAGTCCCCAAGCCTTGTGCATGCCTTTTTGAATGAAGTCAATAGCACCAAACCACTGGGAACAGCAACTAGATTGCCATCAAAATCACGATTAAAAGCCTGTGACACACGATTAGCCTCTTCAGGACTGAGCAACATGGTAATCTTGATGAAATCATCATCTAAATCCTCCAACCCATTCAAACGCTGAATGGCTGCTTCAAGGGCTTTTTGCTCTTCTTCTGTTATCATCTCAGCAAAATTGACCCTAGACCCTTTTAACATATAGGAGCCTTGAGCACCATTAAATATAGTTGGCCTATCCAACAAATCATAATTAAAATAGCTTAGCAAGTTTTCAACATCATTTGACGCCATAAACTCCTGACACAGAAGCTTGCCATAGCTAACCACCTGACCTCCATTTTCAGCTACAAAATGCAGTCGGTCAAAAGTCTCCGCAAGCATGGGTTTAAGGCGACTCATACTATTACCTGATGCAACGACAAAGTGCATATCACGCGCAGCCATGGCATCCAAAATCTGACTAAAACGCTCCTTATCATAGCTCCCTTTATCGTCTAAAAATGTTCCATCCATATCTGATGCAATCACCTTAATGGTCATAAAGCACCTCCTTGACTAACTTATCCCTATTATAACCCTTTTGGAAAACGCTTACCAGTACCATACTAGGAAAAACTGATACTATTCTTGGATATTTAATGGTCTTAGGATTGTTTTGTAAGCCTAGATTGTTTATAATTATAGTATGAAATTGAAGAATATTTTAAGAATACTATTTTCTCTTCTAATGATAGGTGCCATAGTTGGTGGACTGCTCTACCTCACCATCTATTTCAACAATCGAGATATTAAGAAGCTTTCCATGCCATCAAATAAGGATGGATTGAACTTTACCATAAAGAATAAAGAGCTCTTAGATCAGTCTGTCTTACTTGAAAAAGGCAATATTAAAAATGTAGACATGCAGATTCTCTCCTTCAAGAAGGATGGAAAATATGTCCTACAAAAAGGAAGAACCGAAGATGATAATCCTGAACTCACAGAGCAAAGTATTAAGTACGAAGCTAAGCGACGAGATGCTCTTGCTCTCATTAACGCAGGTTTTTGGTCTTACGAAGGACTAGATCGTCCCTTCGCTCAAAAGGAAATCGAATTGGGCAAAACAGGCCTTCTATATGGAGATGATCAAAATAATATCACTGCCGGAACTTACCCAAATATAGACACAGCTAAAATGTTTACCCACATGGGAAGCAATGGTTGGGATACAGGTGCCTTTGGTATTATCATTAAGGATAAGAAGGTAGATAAAACCTGGGAGAAAGGTGATCCTGACCAACCAAATGCCCGTTCCATTTACGTAGAGACCTATGATGGTATTATCCGTATTATCCAAACCTATGGTCACAACTCCCTCAATAAGGGCTTGAATCACGAAGATGTGTATAACCTTTTAAAAAATATAGGCTACTCAAATATTCGCCTTGCCTTCCTGCTAGATGGTGGAGGAACGACTCGTATGTATACGCGATCTGATAATGGTAAGGAAAAGGTTGCTGGTGCCTTTGTCGACAATAGAACCTACATTGAGTACCTCTATCTCACCAAGCGAGATAGCAATGCTACTGATCCAAATGTATGGCGAGATCCTGAGCTCGTAAAAGCAGGTAAGTCCAAGTCAATCACTTATGACGACTATATTAAAGCAATCTACTCAAATGGGAGAGTTTCAGGAACCCAATACCAGTTTGAAATCTCCAAATAATGCAAAAAATCCTCACTAAAATGAGGATTTTTTATCTTATTTCAAATTGTTCAATGCGGTAAGTAGGTAGTGACCATCACGAATACCTTTACCGACACGCTTAGTATTTTCAAGCAAATCTTGGTAATCAGTATCTGAAAGATTGTCAATGGTAGCCTTCAAATCATGAAGCGACTCTACTGCAATCCCACAGCCATTCTCAAGCACAAAGTGAGATAAGGCTGACTGTTTCCAAACAACAAGCGGGAATCCTGATGCCAAGTAAAGTGATGCCTTATGAGAGTTGTTATAGCGAAGATACTCACCAAAAACACCACTACATGTCTCAGCACTATCACCATCCCAGACAAGTCCAAAACCACCCTCAAGGGCTGCAGGAAGCTCATCAGGTAGGAATGAGCCAAAGTAAGCCTCATTCTCAAGAGCTCTGCTCTCGTCGAGCCAACACCATAAAGATTATAAGCAGGTTCTGCAGGAAGTGAGTAAAGATAACCAGCTTTTTCTTGTGCCAGATTACCAGCTACAATAATTGGCTGATTCTTACTTAGACCTGTCTTCTCTTGGAAATTTGGAATCAAATAGTCGAAAATGCCAAGGCTAACAATCTTATCTTCCGCAATCCCTTTATCCACTAAAACAGATTTCATAATTGGATTATGGGCAATGATACCATCAGCTGCAGCAAGAAGCCCTGATTCTTGAATCTGAATACGAATCTTATGCTTTAAAGGGAAATTTTCAACATTGACATAACGAAGAGCTTCTAAATCGTGGATAATAAAATTAACTTTTACCCCTTTTTTCTGCGCTTTCTTGACATGATGTGTAGTAAAAAAGCTATGGTGAAGCATTGGGAATTGAATAAGCAATTCATCTCCTTGTTGCAATTGATCCAAAGCCTGACCAAAAGCCTTTGATTTATGAAGCTGTGCTTTAACAGTGCTCATCTCGTACCAATTGTCAACTGAAAGAACCAAGGCTTGATAGCCCTCTCTCTTTACAATTTCTTCAACGTCATTACGAGCCTTATTTCCTGCATTTTTAACATTGTTATCGTGTAAAAATTCTTCTTTTAAATAGTATTTCATCTCTTATTTCTCATTTTTCAAAAGCTGATTTTTCAGGATAGCGTTCTTTCAAGATTTCCTTAAAACGAATGATATACTCTTCTTTAAAGTCAATTTCATCATTGACACAAAGCAATTTTTTACGTTTATCTTTAAAGATACTCACTAACCTATCAACTTGATTTAGATCTATCGACTCTCCAAAATTCTTTGACATAGGGTAAAACTGATTACTTTCAATTTGCCAATGTTGACAGATATATTGATTAACATCTACTCCATAATCTCTAATTTGATTACGTGATGTTTTATCTAAAGTTTCCCCTTCAATTTCCCATAAATGTGCCAAAGTGCTTTTCTTCATTGGAACAGGTAAATGTTGATTCACGTATCCCGTCGGACCCCAAGGCAAGAGTATCAAGTTTTTCAAAACTAGGGAACCATAACGGAAATTAAAGAATTTCCAAGGCGAGGATTTCAAAGCCTTCTTATTAGGAAAATGGCGATAAATTAATTCAACATTATTGTGATAAGTATTAGTAAACGGTGACCAAGGAACTAAAGCATCGTATACTGCTAAAAGCTTGGGTTGACCATTTTTATAAAAATCTGAAGGGTGACTATCTCTAATCAAGTACATATCATCATTGAAATACAAATAGTTCTCCGACAATCCTTCAATACGATGAAGATTAAGCTCAATAGCTGCTGAATTATAGGTAGGTAGGTATTCATTAGGCATAAATTCCTTATGAGTGACCAATTTGAGTTTTGGATGATCCAAATTCAACCAGTCTGGCTTTTGCCCATTGGTAATCAAATAAACATTATTTACCCAAGGAGCATGCTTTTCAATCATTCGGAACCAGTAATTAAAGATACCATAATCACGATAACGTTGCTCACCATCAATTTCTTGGTCCAAATCTGCAACTTTACCAGTCACAGCCTGTTTCTCACGGATAAACTCTGGGTCACTTCCATCTACCCAGAGAACAACGATATCAATTTTTCCTTGTGTCATTTAGTAAATTCTTTCTCAACGACTTCTAGAGCACGCTCAATGACCACGTGCATGTCGTAGTATTTATAGTCTGCCAAACGTCCACAGAAGATAACCTTGTCATTTTTCTCAGCTTCTTCTTGGTACTTAGCAAACATGGCGTTGTTCTTTTCATCATTGATTGGGTAGTATGGTTCATCCCCACGTTTCCAGTCAGCTGGGTATTCACGTGTGATAACTGTCTTAGGTTGTGTACCATACTCGAAGTGCTTATGTTCGATGATTCGAGTATAAGGAATCTCACGCTCTGTGTAGTTGACTACGGCGTTCCCTTGATGATTTTCTTCATCCAAGACTTCGTGTTCAAAACGAAGACTGCGATACTCCAACTCACCGTGTTTGTAATCAAAGTACTGGTCAATCATCCCTGTAAAGACAACTTTATCAGCTGAAGCTTCAAGCTCTTCACGATTGGCAAAGAAGTCAACACCAAGTTCTACTTCTACATCACCAAGCATGTTTTCAATGATGACGTTGTAACCACCGATTGGAATTCCTTGGTAACGGTCATTAAAGTAGTTGTTATCAAAAGTCAGACGAACAGGGAGACGTTTGATGATAAATGGTGGAAGGTCTGTGGCAGAACGTCCCCATTGTTTTTCAGTGTATCCCTTAATCAACTTTTCGTAGATATCTGGACCAATCAACTTGATAGCTTGTTCTTCCAAGTTTTTAGGCTCAACATCTTTCATATCAGCCGTTTGCTCAGCTATCTTGTCCTTAACTTCTTGCGGAGTCTTAGTGCCCCACATAGCATAAAATGTATTCATGTTAAATGGAAGGTTGTAAAGACTGCCCTTGTAGTTAGCAATTGGTGAGTTGATATAGTTATTAAACTCAGCAAATTGGTTGACATAATCCCAAACTTTTTTTATTTGAGGTATGGAAAATGTGAGCACCATACTTGTGAACGTTGATACCTTCAACATCTTCACAGTAAATATTGCCACCGATGTGATCACGCTTGTCAATCACTTTTACTTTTTTGCCACGTTTTGTAGCTTCATGTGCGAAGATTGCTCCAGACAAACCAGCACCAACGATAAGATAATCGTACATTATAAACTCCTTTTTATAATTTAACTATTCGATTGATATAAGGGATTTTCATTAATATCATACTTATTAGAAAACTAATCACTAATGTGAAAACAGGGAAAAATAAGTGTGCACCTTCTATGTTAAACCCTATCAACTTTTGCCATATTTGCATAACATAGGTATGTATAATAAATACCCCCATCGTTTGGACTGATAACAAGTAGATCATTCTATGTTTAGAAGCATCAATGGTTAGCGTCAATAAGGTAAGAAATAGTCCTAAACTAATTACTTTTACCAAAAGATTGTCATAAAAAAATATTCAGCAAAAAGATTATGATAAGTAGTTTTTGCTATGAAAAATAATATTATCGGTGAAATCAATAACAAAAGTATGCTAACTATTTTTCATCCATCCCTTAAAGATTGATTTTAAATTATCTATATTGAATTGTGCTACAAAACCACCTAAAATGTAGTAAAAGAACCAAGTCCATAATCTAAACGTCTGTATAACATAAATTTGCACTGGCATTTGAAGCAAAAATTAATCAATTCAAAAAATCAAACCAATAATTGTTAATACAGATAGAAAGTATAAATAACTTCTTTTTGAATGTAAATACTTCTTCAATATCGGCAAGCATAAATAAATAAGTATTAGTGAGCCGAAAAAACCAAAATTGGAAGAAATAACCCTTTTGTATCAAAGAAGCCAAAATTTTTAATTGGATTAATTGTGAAGTCTCTTTTAAGAAACCAAATGATAACGGTCCATGAAGACACTGTTATTAGAACCCATTTTTATTTTATAGTAGTATATAGGGATATGTTATCTTGCTCTTACCCAATAATAAATAACCATTTACCATAAAAAAACAAGGGAATTGAATAAGTACCTAGATAATATAAATAAGATGAGTAATTCCATCGCCCTGTTTCCTTAAACCCTGGCATCGTAGTATGAAGCAAAACAACTCCTATACAAGCAATTACTTTTATCAAGTCTAAGTTTATATTCCGTGTTTTCTTCATTTCTAATTTTTTCCTATTATTTGTTTTAATTCTTTAACATCTACCACTTTCAAAACTAGAATAGCAAGAAGGTAAATGAGGTCACCAAGCACTGCATACACAAGAACATTTAAAGTAGGTGGAAAATGCAAGAATGGTTTTGCACTTAGCAACAAGCCATACATCATAGCAGATGCTCATACAATTTTTGCCATAGACTCAAGAATCGGTACTTCTTTGAGGTAAGGAAGGCTGAAGTACAATTGAATGAACCATACCAAAGCCTCTGTTAAAACTGATACAATTGAGGCCCCAACAAAGCCAAATGGAGGAATTAACAAGAGATTAAGTCCAACACTGACAACAGCCGGAATAGTCGTAGAGAGCATAAACTCACGATGTTTATTGTGTGGAATCAAAATCTGGATTCCCATAATATTTGTCCAACCAATAAAGAACATCCTAAAGACCATGATGGCAATGGCAATATTAGCTGCTTGGAAGTCCTTTCCTAGGAAAAAACTAACAAAGTCTTTATTGACAACCAAGAGACCAGCAATAATTGGGAAAATGACGAGATTATAAATCAAGAAAGAGAATTCATGCATCTTGTTAACAGCCTTATAGTCTCCACTAGACAAAAGACCAGATACCCTGGGAAGCATTACACTTCCCAATGAAGTCACCAACGTCAACAAAATATTAATTATTTTCAAAGCCTGATCATAAATCCCTACATCATTTGTCGATGACAAGGCACCCAACATGGTACGATCCAAAGTCACGTATAGTGAAATGGCAACCTGAGGGAGAAACAGCAAAATAACAGGTTTAAGATGTTTCTTAGCATAGGATAAATCAAATTGTGGTTCTCCAATGTAAGGTCTCGCTGGTAACCACATACTTAATTGCCCAAGCAATTCAAAGAAGGTCAATAGGAAAACATAGAGATACAAATCACCAGGTGTTTTCACAAATAGGAAGATAGAAATAACTCCTAAAACCTTTACCGTTGTATTCCTTGCGGTAATACGACGAAAATCTTCCAATCCTTGGAACAACCAAGAAATATCCATCCCTTTCGATATCAAGCTTAATCCTAAGATATAAGCCACCATATTTTGCATACCAGGAAAGAACAAACATAATGATGTATACAAGACAAGAGACAAAATAGTCGCAATCAATTGGAGGGTATAAATACCCCAGAAATTTTTACGAATATCCTTTCGATGTCCTGAAATCTCTTTAGTACCATAGTTAGCAACACCTAAAGTTGCCAAAAGAATAAAGTAGGTCACAATCGAATTAAAGTAACCATAAGTACCTAAATCCTTTGAACTAAAAATCCTAGTAACATAAGGTGTCGTAATGATTGGTAAAACAATGACCAGTAATTGATAGGAAAGATTGTAGGCGTAATTTTTTAAAACTTTCATATGTATATGACTCTGTTTAGACTTTCTAAATGATATACCTCTGTTTCAATTACAAAAAATCTTTATCAGTCTTCATCACAAAGAGTCGACTAATCAATAAGATAAGAGGTGAATAACGAAGAACAAGCATTTGGGGATCAAACATGCCATGAATAATCATAACACCTAAGCAAGCAAGGATAATATCTTTTCGATTAGTCACAAAATAATTCATGACACGTGTTAAAGCAAATAACATAAATGCACTAACAGCCAATCCATCAATTACGAGTAACTGCACAAACGAGCTATCAATAAAGTTATAGTTGCTTGAAAAATTACCGAAGATGTCCATGGTTGTAAATGAAATTGGTCGACCTAATAAGGAAACTCCGAAGTTTCGGAATCCTTGAACACTCAGTCTTAGACGATTATGTGTAAATTGGTCAACAAGATGGAATAAATCACCAGTTGAATAGAAACAGAAATAGAGGATTATAGCCAATGCAATAATAAAACCATATTTGGCAAGATTCGCTGTTATAACATTACTATCTATGAAATCAAACTTAAAGACCTTAAGACTGAATAACGCATAAGTCAAAATCAAGAGACTTAGATAAAGTGGACTTGAGGTTGAGGTCTGTTGGTACATATAAAATGTAGCAAACAGCAAAGCTAACAACTCCAGATAAGAAACTTTCTTTCCTCTGAACATTAAGTAACTACATAGGGCAAAAAACATACGTTGAGAGGCAAAGGACACATAGTTGAATCCTAAACTATAACGATAACCACTATCAGCACTCATCAACATATTTGAAATAATACCCATCTTACTAGCTAGAATAGTTACAAACAGCACTAAAAATGTGGCGAAGGAGAAAGTCCCTAATAACTTCTTGAACTCTATATCCCTAGCTGAAAAAACTAACAGCAAAACGTTAATATCAGGAAGACCATCTCGATTTTTTGACACAATTAACATGGTCAAGGTAAACAATAGGAAAATTATTAATTCCTTCAAGTGGTATCTGAAATAATTTATGGTATCAGGAAGATTTATGAGTTCCTTTATCGTAATCATACCTATTGTAAAATATAGCAAGATACGATAGAGTGACAAAAAACCATCCACCCTTACAAAATAAGTTGTAGTTACCAGAGATGCAAATAATACCCAAACAAAGAGTGTAAATAAATAGATTTTCTCTGAGATAAAGCGACTGCTATTCACAAGTACTTTCCATACCTTTCAATTATTCTTATAAATGTTGTAATATCATCTGCGTTTTTTTGAGGTAAATCAGAACAACATACATTCGACATTTCAACAACAGTTTTATAAGTGGATTCAATGCAGAAGAATCATTCTTAATAAAATCCGCTATATCCTGTTTCTTACAAATTTCTTTAACCAGCTTAACTTTTTTATTAACTGGTAACTTTTGTTTGGTAATATTGTAGATATTACTCATCAAAATTCTTGCTTTTACATTATTATCAAGATGTGACTTGTCTAAATTCCAATCCTCTAATAAGTCATCAACCAACTTCAACTCTTGAAGCTGATATTGAAGACGCTTAGGATTATAGCACGACATGGCGGAACCTTTTCTACCAGTAACATAAACATAGTAGAAATCTTGAGAAAGATAAATCTTATTGACTTTACGGTAAACATCAAGATTAAAGCGGACATCTTCACCCAATTCATACTGCTCAAAAGAAAGGTTATTTTCAAGAAGAAATTCTCTGCGATATATCTTATTCCAAACTGTGTAAAGCATATCCGATAAGAATAGTTCTTTAAATATCTTGATAAAACCATCCTTGTCGTAACTCCCTTTAAACGGAAGTGACTTTTCAGTACGGCTCTTCTCAGTTAAATCTTCCTCAAAAGAATTATAATAACTAAAAACAACCAAATCCAAATCTGAGACTAGCTTATCTGCAAAATCAGCAAAGAGATTACCAACAAGATAATCGTCACTATCAACGAAGTAGATAAACTCTCCCCTGGCTTTGGACAAGCCAAAATTTCGTGCCGCACCAACACCATGGTTTTCAATATGATAGACTGAGATATTTGAGTACTCGCTAGCATAAGTATCGCAAATACTACCACTACTATCAGTAGATCCATTGTCTATCACTATAATTTCCAAGTCATCATAATTTTGAGAAATAATACTTTTCAAACAACGATCAATGTATTTCTCAACATTATAAACTGGAATAATAACAGAGTATTTCAAATTTGACTCTAAAATAATTTCAAAAACGTTTTGTATACTGAAGA
>BNJS01001291.1_pt1 | contig 29364 bp, 23 predicted proteins | sample 8540461 | NCBI WGS metagenome assembly BNJS01 (sample SAMD00202454, study PRJDB9452) | human saliva metagenome | isolation source: human saliva | place: Japan | reverse complement strand
GAAAATAGTTTACAAATATGCGGTTGTAAGAAGAATCCGATTATGGGCAGATACTCTTGCAACCATAATCGGAGTTTATATTGATAGGTATTGTTAAGTCCTTCTTATGTGTTTAGACACGCTTTAGTGACTGTTTTACGCCAGAGATAAGTAATCCCATTTCCGCAGCATTCAGTCCTCTAATCAAGACGTTAGGCTCTCTATACTCCACAGCGTAGTTGGATAAAGCGGGTACACAATGAAAGAAAGGTAAGTCAACTACCTCTCCTTTCTTTGTCGTACTTACAAATGTAAGTCGAATGTCAGAGAAATTATCTTCTTCGCTTTTGTATAACTCGTTGGGATACATCGGTAGAATGGTGTTAACTCCCTCTGTTATAACAAAACTCAAAAGCTTTTCTTTTCCCTCTTTTTCATAACATTGTGGCTCTGCCACATAAGCCTTCGACCATAGGTCAGCCTCCCCTGTCCCTTCTTCATCTAAGAGACATTGTTCATTTTGCTGAGCCTTACGCTTATTCTTGTTAAAGAAATCGAATATACCCATATAGTCTTGCTGTTACTATCTTTATTCGCAAAGTGACTAATTATGTAATAAAAGTAATCGGAAATAGATAAAATTCTATCCCAAAAAGACGTTTGCAAAGATAAAGACTTCGTACAACATAAACACAATTACGTATGTTAAAAAGATTAAACTATGCGTGCAAATAGCTATAATCATCGATAAAACATCTAAAAACGGGGCGTAATAAATGTTATTTTGGTAGCTCTTTGGAAAACAACCTATAGCTTATTATCGACAAAACAGTTGGAAACGCAGAGGCTAACAACATCTTTTTAGTTTATTATGCCGTAGGTTCACACAGAATTGTTTATCTTTGCATTGGGAATGAATGGTGCCTTTATGGGGCTGTCTGTCCCCACTTCTGATACATTACAGACATATTAAAACAGTTATAAAAACGCGATAAATGGCACTGAATTATATTTGGATAGGATTCTTTCTAATAGCCTTCGTCTTCGGAATTATCTCTCTGTTGATGGGCGATACTACGATATTCCAGAAAATGGTGGATTCAACCTTTGATTCATCTAAGACAGCCTTTGAAACATCATTGGGTTTGACTGGAGTATTGGCATTGTGGTTGGGTATTATGAAGATAGGCGAAAGGGCAGGCGTTGTCAATGTTCTTGCACGTATGCTCAGTCCTTTCTTTTCTAAACTTTTCCCCGATATTCCTAAGAATCACCCTGTTATGGGGTCTATCTTTATGAATATTGCGTCGAATATGTTAGGACTTGACAATGCAGCTACGCCTACAGGATTGAAGGCGATGGGGCAGATGCAAGAGCTGAATACTAAGAAGGATACAGCAACTAATCCAATGATTATGTTCTTGGTGCTGAATACTTCTGGCTTAACTATCATCCCAACGACGATTCTTGCTTTCCGAAGCTCGTACGGAGCGGTACAGCCTACTGACGTATTTATTCCAATTTTGCTTGCAACCACTGTTGCAACGCTTGCTGGTATTATCATTACTGCAGGTTGGCAGCGTATCAATATCTTTCAACCGATATTACTTGCAGGTCTCGTGGGACTAATGGCTTTTGTCGGATTGGTTATTTGGGGTTTTGGACAAATGGATAAAGAGACGATGGGAACGGTAACTTCTGTTGCCTCAAATCTTATTCTTCTGTCTATAATCGTCCTATTCATCGTCGCTGGCTTACTAAAGAAAGTAAACGTTTATGACGCTTTCATCGAAGGAGCGAAGGATGGATTTCAAACTGCTGTACGCATCATTCCCTATCTAGTTGCTATCCTTGTAGCAGTAGGAGTGTTCCGTGCTTCGGGTGCAATGGACCTTTTGATACAAGGGATTAAGTGGTGTGTGGAACAGTGTGGACTGAATACAGACTTTGTAGGAGCACTCCCAACCGCCTTTATGAAACCGCTTTCAGGTAGTGGTGCACGTGGTCTTATGTTAGAAGCCATGAAGAACTATGGTCCAGACTCCTTCGTTGGCAGATTGAGTTGTATCTTCCAAGGTTCAACAGATACGACTTTCTATATCTTAGCGGTTTACTTCGGAAGCATCAGCGTAAGGTATACACGCCACGCATTAGCTTGTGGATTATTGGCTGATTTAGTAGGTGTAATCGCTGCAATTGCTATCTGCTATATTTTCTTTTAGGAGATCATTGAATCTATTAAGCTATTGGGCTATTAGCCCTATAAGCCTTATTAGCCTAATAAGGCAAATAAGCTAAACAATAATACAACAATGGCAAATTTAAAATCACTTGCAAAAGACACTGCTATCTACGGAATGAGCAGTATCATCGGAAGGTTCTTAAACTACCTTCTTGTACCTCTCTATACAGCGAAAATTAGTGCTGCGAGCGGTGGCTATGGTGTTATCACAAACATCTATGCCTATACTGCGTTGCTGTTGGTCGTTTTGACTTATGGAATGGAGACGACCTTCTTCCGTTATGCCAATAAGACTGATCAAGATCCGAAGAAGGTTTACTCTACTACTTTGTCTTTGGTAGGCCTTTCTTCACTGCTATTCATAGCGATGGTCTTCGTCTTCTTGCAGCCTATCTGTGACTTTATGGGTTATTCAGAACATCCGTCGTATGTGTGGGTAATGGCTATCACGGTAGCGATTGATGCCTTTCAGGCTATCCCTTTTGCCTATCTCAGATACAAGAAACGCCCGATTAAGTTTGCTACTTTCAAACTGTTATTCATTGCGTTGAACATCATTTTGAATCTTGTTTACTATCTTATCCTTGACGGACATGAGGTGGGTTATGCCTTCTATATCAACCTTGTATGTACAACAACTATCACTTTCTGTTTCTGGAAAGAGCTAAAAGATGGCTTCTTTGCAGGCGGTAAGCTGCTTGATATGCCTTTGGCAAAGAAGATGTTGTCCTATACTTGGCCAATTCTTTTCCTTGGTATAGCGGGTATTCTTAATCAGACAGCAGGTTATATCATCTTCCCATACGTCTACAAGAACAACGATGCGCATACACAGTTGGGTATCTTCGGTGCTGCAAGTAAGATTGCAATGATTATGTCGATGATTACACAGGCTTTCCGCTATGCCTACGAACCATTTGTCTTTGGTAAGGCACGCGACAAGGATAATAAGGAAACCTATGCGAAAGCAATGAAGTTCTTTATTATCTTTACGCTTCTTGCCTTCTTGGTGGTAATGGGTTATATGGATATTCTGCGCCATATCATCGGTCGTGACTATTGGGTAGGATTGAAGGTTGTGCCAATCGTGATGGCAGGAGGTATTATGACTGGTGTTTACTTCAACCTTAGTTTCTGGTATAAGCTCATTGATAAGACGATTTGGGGAGCCTACTTCTCAGGCATTGGATGTGCTGTAATCATCGCAATTAACGTGATTTTCGTACCCAAATATGGTTATATCGCCTGTGCTTGGGCAGGTTTCTTGGGTAATGCTACGGCAATGGTGCTCTCTTATCTTGTCGGTCAGCGTAAGTATCCGATTAATTATCCATTGAAGAGTATCTTCGTCTATCTGCTGATAGCTGGTTTCTTCTTTGCCATTATCACCTATACTAACGCCAATCTTCCTGTTCCTGCAGCCTTGGGAATTAATACAATAGTTATTATTCTCTTTATTGCACACGTGGTTTATCACGACCTTCCGTTGCAACAATTACGCAATCGTATAGCGAAGAAATAGTAGAAACAAAGGGAGTCGAGGAATGATAAGATGTTAATGAGTAATCGACTAAAAGGCTATAAGCCCACAATAGCATTGCTCTTTTACTTCTTCATCAAAGACTTAAAAACTCCCTTCTATAACAAAGAACAAATATATATCAATCAATAAATAATATCAATATGAAGAAATCGACTTTACTTGTTGCCGGACTTCTTGCATTGGGTAGTACAACCATGCACGCCGACGAGGGTATGTGGACGCTCTACAACTTGCCAGATGCTGTCTACGAACAAATGGTAGCTGAGGGATTCCAGTTGCCACGCAACATGCTTTATGGCGCACCTAACGCTATTAGTAATTCTGTTATCAACTTCTCTGGCTTCTGCTCAGGTGTTGTTGTCTCACCAAATGGTCTCGTTTTCACCAATCACCACTGTGGATTTGGTGCTATTAATGCTCTTTCTACCGTTGAACATGACTATATGAAGGATGGTTTCTATGCAAAAAGCTATGCAGAGGAACTCCCAAGCAAAGACCTTTTTGTTTCCTTCATGAAGAAGCAGGAAGATATTACTCCTCGCGTTAATAAGCTTATTGCTGGTAAGAATGCTGAACAGACAGAGGCTATCATTGATTCTCTTACAAATCATTTGACCGATTCTATCAAGACAATTGATAAGACTTTGCATATCTCTGTTGATGCTTTCTACGAGGGAAATAAGTATTATGCCACTACATATCAGGACTTCCAAGATGTACGTTTGGTGTTCACTGTTCCAAAGAGTATGGGTAAGTTTGGTGGCGAAACAGACAACTGGATGTGGCCACGACAGACAAGTGACTTCTCTGTCTTCCGTATCTATGCCGATCCTAAGACCAACGGACCAGCTGCTTACTCAAAGGACAACGTTCCTTATCAGCCAGCTAACTGGGCTCCAGTAAGTCTTGAGGGCTACAAGGATAAAGACTTTGCAATGACAATTGGCTATCCTGGTTCTACTAATCGTTACTTGTCTTCATTCGGTATACAGCAGCGTCGAGACATTGAAAACACGGTTCGTGTACAAGCTCGTGATATAAAGCTTGCTATCATGAAGAAGTACATGGATAAGAATGGAAAGACCCGTCTCCAATATGAGAATAAGTACGTTACTTCTGCTAACTACTGGAAGAACTCTATTGGTATGAATAAATGTATCGATTCCATCGGTTTGATTCGTCAGAAGGCTGAATACGAGGCTAAGATACAGAGATGGTTGGACGAGAAGACCGTGAAGGACCCAACTGTGAACGTTGATCTTAAGAAGTTGGAAAACCTTTATAAGGAGAGCAATGAGCCAGCTTTGGTTCAGGCTTATTGGAATGAGTCATTCTGGAAGGTGTCTGAAATGATTCAGAGAGCCTTTGATATCACTCGTGGTGCTATCGAACCACAGGGTCCAAAGGATGATGAATCAGCGCAGTATATGCAATTTAAGGACAATAGCAGCGAATGGAACTTAGCACTTGATAAGGAAATGACAGCTGCCATGTTGAAGAACTATGCTGAACACGTACCTGCTGCGTATCGCCCAGAAGTGTTTAATGTTATCAAAACAAAGTTCGGTAACAATTATAAGAAGTACACTGACTGGCTCTATGCAAATAGTAAACTACTCGTTAAGGACCACAAGTTCTATAATGATGAGAAGACTCTCAACGACCCAGGTATACAGCTTGGAGTAGAACTCGTGATGCTCTATCAGCAGGTTATGAGCAACTATGTTAGTAAGATAGAAGCTATTGAGCAGGAAGAGAAGAAACTCTGCGAGGCAAAGGTGCAGATGGAGATGGATATGCCACATTACAGTGATGCTAACTTCACGATGCGTATGTCTTATGGTCAGGTGGGTGGCTACATGATTGGTGGCTTTGATAGCAACTACTATACAACAGCTGAGAGTATTGTTGAGAAGATGAAGAAGGGTAAGAAACTTGAGGACTACAAGGTTGAGCCTATCATGATGGATCTTATGAGTGCTAAGGACTTTCGGTCGTTATGCTGATAAGACAACAGGTAAGATGCAGCTTTGCTTCCTTACTAACAATGATATCACTGGTGGTAACTCTGGTTCTCCAATGTTTGATGGTAAGGGTCGCCTTATTGGTCTTGCTTTCGATGGTAACTGGGATAGCCTTTCAAGTGATATCAACTTCGATCGTAAGCTCGCACGTTGTATTGGTGTTGACATCCGCTTCGTCCTCTACTTGATGGATAAGTGGGGTCACGCTGACCGTCTTTTGAAGGAAATTAACCCACAGTAAGGGTTACTCTTAATATATTAAAGAGGTATGTTCAAGAATGAACGTACCTCTTTTATTTTGTGAAGTAGTATCTATAAGTGTATCGTTATTGACTTTTTACAGTAAGCATCCTACATATCTTTATTTAGATAATAGATAAAAAGGGATAATCATTAATATTATTAGCAACAAAACATAACAGAAACAGTCCCCAGTTTATATTCTTTCTTTGTCAGTAATGCCTCTTGTTCTTTTCATCTTTCGTTCGGGAAACAGCACGAAACATTAAGAGGTATAAAGGGAATGACAATAACTCGCACCTATTAGGTAATCCTCTGATTTTTGAGCCTGTATGCCAAAAAAATTTTAATACACTCTGCATATTTAATAAAAACAATTATTATAAAGAAACAAAGTGTAAACAGTGCGAGAAGGTTTGTCAAGGTAGCAAAAATAAGGAATGCTTCTGTTAGACCCTCTCATATTAAAAACGGTATAAACTGGCTATGATTTTTGTACATAGTTATTGCTGGTAAACTGAGAAACTGCTTTCGTATGAGTGATACCTACGATATACGATACCGTTAATAGCTCTCTCTTCCCCTTTTTAGTTATCGTGTTGAGGCTCCGCACTACTCGTGCTGATGCTCCGCACGAATGGTGCTTCGCACCAGTGGTGCGGATGCCTAACATCCTTCATGAAAATGGGAGCAATGACGCTATACGAAAGATTATCAATGTATAGCCGATTTATCGAAAAGCCTCTCCAATGTTATACGCTAAGTCTCCCTCCCTTTGGGGAGGGTCGGGAGTGGGGTATCTTTACTTTTTGGTCTGCGTCTTGCCCAACCTTCCTCAGAGAAGTCTGGTTCATCGCCCTTTCAACTTAGCTGGGCTACCCTTCATAAGTTCCTTCCAATCATCTTTCTTGAACTTATGCTGTCCTCCGAAAGGATTCTCATCATACTGGCGACGACTACGGCCCTTGCGCTCACGAGACTCCTGACGACCCTCGCCACGGCTGCCGTAACCACCACGTCCGCCTGCAGAGCGGCTGTTGCCACCCTGCTGAACGACCATTAGATGAGCGACCGTGACCACCTTCTTCAGCATCGTTACAACGTACCTTACGACCTTTGTAGGTTGCACCGTCCAATGACTGCATCACTTTCTGAGCATCCTGCTCTGGCACTTCGATGTAGCTCTGCTTAGCAAGGAGGTCGATATGTCCTACTGCCTGCTTGCCATGCACGTTCTTATTGATGAACTGCATCACCTCACCCGGATAGAAACCATCTGCCTTACCGAGGTTGATAAAGAGTCGCTTGTAGCCACTCTCCGCCTTACGTGGACCACGGCTGCGGCTTCCTCTGCCTTCACCTCTTGCGCCACGGCTATCTTCACGTGCACTACGTGAGGATGGCTTCTCAATCTCCTGAGCATTCTTATAATAGTCAAGGAAGCGACCGAAGGTTGCAGAAACAATCTTCTTGATGACAACCTCCTTATCGATATACTCGAATTGGCGGTTGATATCCTTCATATAAGGTGCAATCTGATCCTCATCAACGTCTGTCTTCAGGATGTCATCCATTGTCTTAAACAGCTGCTTCTTGCAGATTTCCTCTGGTGAAGGCAGTGTTCCGTCAACAAACTCTTTACTGATTTCACGTTCAATATTACGTACCTTATACTTCTCACGTGAGTGGATAATCGAGATAGAAGTACCCTTCTTGCCTGCACGACCCGTACGGCCAGAGCGGTGGGTATAGTTCTCGATATCATCAGGCAAACCATAGTTGATAACGTGTGTCAAGTCGTTCACATCCAATCCACGTGCTGCAACGTCTGTTGCTACGAGAATCTGTGTGAGATGTGAGCGGAACTTCTGCATCGTGAGGTCACGCTGCTGCTGCGAGAGGTCGCCATGCAACGCCTCGGCATTGTATCCGTCCTTAATCAATTTATCGGCAATCTCCTGTGTCTCAACCTTTGTACGGCAGAACACAATCGCATAAATCTTTGGATAGAAGTCAACCAATCGCTTCAAAGGCAAGGTACTTGTCGCGTGCATTCACCATATAATAAATATGGTTTACACTCTCAGCACCCTCGTTACGGCTACCCACTACAATCTCTTTATAGTCATGCAGATAACCCTTTGCAACACGCTCTACCTCACGACTCATCGTAGCCGAGAACAACAATGTGTTACGATCTTCAGGTACACCCGTTAATATCTCTGTGATACTCTCTTGGAAACCCATGTTAAGCATCTCGTCAGCCTCGTCCAAAACAACGTTTCTTACCTTGTCAAGGCGAGCCTTACCACGGTGCATAAGGTCAATCAGACGACCCGGTGTAGCCACGATAATCTGTACACCATGGCGCAACTGGCAAATCTGTGTGTCGATAGACGCACCGCCATAGACAGCTGCGATATGCAGATGAGGGATATACTTACTAAATTCCTTCAAGTCATCGGCAATCTGCAAACAAAGTTCACGCGTAGGACTCAGCACGATAGCCTGCGTCTCCTTGCTGCTTGTGTCAATACGTTGCAGCAAAGGCAAACCGAATGCAGCCGTCTTACCCGTACCAGTTTGTGCCAGTGCGATGACGTCGTTACGATTACCAAGTAAATAAGGGATTACTTCTTCTTGTACAGGCATTGGATTTTCAAATCCAAGCTCACTAATGGCGCGACGAATCTCTTCGCTCACACCTAACTCTTCAAATGTCTTCAAATTCGTTTGTTTATAATTTATTATCCTATATAAAGGTAAGCTCACCACCAAACGAACCCACTAAAAAGACACTTGCCTGCGACGGGCTTCAACCAGTCAGTACGCAGACTCTCAGGTGGTATGTTACCTTTAATTGGCTGCAAAGGTACGTTAAGAAGTTGAAATGAGCAAATAAAACTCTTTATAAATCAACGGAATGGAAGAAAAAGAAGGATATAGGGTAGAGGAGGCGATGAGAATTCTAAAAAAAAGTTGATAGATTTAAGTATTTTATCATAAGCTATTAAAAAAATACTACGAAAACACCTGTACTGTTATAAAGTCTAAAAAGTGTCATCGAATATTCGTGAATTACATTTTTTTATGTGTTTTTGTAACTTTGCATTGTCAAATAGAAAAAAATAGTCGTTATTAAAGTTAATTATTTGAGTTAGTACAAGGACACAAAACTTACGTGAGTAAGTTTGATGTTAGAACGAAAGGCTTCTGCAGTGATGCGAAGCCTTTCTTCTTTTTGTAGGGATATGAAGTTGCATCCCAGCCTCACCCCCAACTCAGCTCATTTCCCAACCCCTCTCCGAAAGGAGAGGGGTAGTGATTACCAGTGTAGGGTGAATATTCTTTGTAGGCTATTACTATTTCAAAGGAATCCATCACCACCCAATATCAAACACCTATCACCCTAATATCAAACACCTATCACCCATACTAACACTCCATGTAAATGGGTAAAGGAGGCTTTTGGGGGTGTTGAAAAAGGTGTTAAAATGCGGCTATCAATGAAGAATCTATTATCATTTTGGCGGTTGGAGGATGATTTATATAAGTATAGTGAATTTGATAATATTTGAGGATAATTGCTTTGCAGTTTTATCATTTTACGTTACCTTTGCAGGAAACATAAGATAAAAACGTAATATCTATTAAACAATGAAGCATAAAATCGGAAACATTTTGGCGGCAGGCTTTGCGATTGTTGGACTCGCTGCACTGGCAAGTTGTGCGGGAGAAAAGTTCCATGTGACAGGTTCTATTGCAAATGCCAAGGATTCTTTGCTCTATTTCGAGCATAATGGACTCGATGGATTCTCTACTGTTGACTCTGTAAAACTCGATGAAAAGGGAACTTTTTCATTTTCAGGTGATAAGGTTGAGAACCCTGAGTTCTATCGTCTTCGTATTGCTGGGCAGATCATCAATATTAGTATTGATTCTACAGAGACTGTTGATGTGAAGGCTACTTATCCGCAGATGGCTACCGATTATACAGTGAAGGGTTCCTATGAGAATGAGAAAATTAAGGAATTGGCATTGAAGCAAATTGACTTGCAGGCACGTTGTCAGACAATTCTTGCTGAGCGTCCTGACCTTGCTGACTCAATTATCACTGTGTTGATGAGTGACTATAAGCAGGATGTATCACGCAACTATATCTTTAAGGAGCCAATGCGTGCTTATAGCTACTTTGCATTGTTTCAGTATATCGTAATAGGCAATCAGGCACATTTGATCTTTGACCCATCCAGAGATGTGGCAGATAATAAGGTGTTCGGTGCTGTTGCCACCAGTTGGGATACTTATTATCCAGAGTCAAAGCGTACGCAGAACCTCCATAATATTACCATTAAGGGGATGAAGGACGAGCGTATTGTGAAGGCACAGAATAGGCCTGTAGAGATAGAAGCAAAGGAATTGGGGGTTGTTGACCTTCCATTGCGTGACAACCGTGGTGTAGAACGTCATCTGACAGATTTGAAGGGTAAGGTTGTTTTGCTTGACTTCCATGTCTTTGCTGCAAAGGGTTCTACGGAATACATTATGCAGCTGCGCGAACTTTACAATAAGTATCATGACCGAGGTTTGGAAATCTATATGGTATCATTAGATGATAATGCTCACTTCTGGAAGGAGCAGGTGGCTAATTTGCCATGGATTAATGTTTATGATGATACGGGTATCAGTAGAGCTTATACCGCTCCTGCGCAGTCTTTCCCAATCATTTATCTCATTGATCGTGGTAATAACATAGTGAAGAACCCTTCACAGATTACGAATCTTCAGCAAGAGATTGAGAGCTTGCTGTAACGGTTGAATCTTGTAAGGGCTTAATTAGTATAAAGCATAATAAAAGAGGGATGTAACACACATCCCTCTTTTATTATGCTTTATATATTATTTCCCCCCAAAACGTGTCATCTATTTGTTCTTCTACGGCCTGCTCTATATCATCTTTAAGGTTACAGAAGAAGTCTATACCAGTGCGCTCTTGAAGCTCCTTGATGGTGATGTATTCAGGTTTACTTCCCTTATAATGTGGAGACCAAATGCCAAGTGCACGATAGGTACTTGTGTTTTGATAGCAGGTCCAACGGTTTGCCTTGAGTTTAACGTCCCATTCTAACGAGTAGTTAACATTGCACAGTCCTTATGTAGATTCTCTATGTAGAATATTCTGCACAACGTTTTTGTATGCTTATGCCTTCACAATCATACAAACAGCGTATGCAGCCATACCATCTTCACGGCCAACAAATCCCATGCGCTCGGAAGTGGTAGCTTTAATAGATACAGCATCGATATCGCAACCAATAATATCAGATAAGCATTTGCACATAGCAGGGATATGTGGGTTTATCTTTGGACGTTCTGCACATACCGTAGCATCAATGTTTCCTACACGATAGCCCTTTGTTGCCAAGAGATCGATGGTTTTGCGAAGAATGACCTTTGAGTCCATGTCGAGTGTATCAGCAGAGGTGTCGGGGAAGTGATAACCGATATCACGCATATTGGCTGCACCGAGTAGTGCATCGCAGATAGCATGAATGAGTACGTCGGCATCACTATGTCCAAGGAGTCCAAGTGTATGCTCTATCTTGATACCACCTAAATATAGGTCACGTCCTTCAACGAGTTTGTGTACGTCGTATCCCATTCCGACACGGAACGATGGGATGGGTTGAGTAGAATCGGTCATATACTTATATAAGGAGAACCTTCCTAATACCCTGCAAAGGAGGGGAATGTCTTTACTAAAAGATAAGCAGAAGGTTGGTTGAGAGTTTATGCTAAATAATTAATGAATACGATAAGAAGCGGATAACTAAGTCTGTTCTAATAGTTTCCCATTAGTTCCTCCCCCTCCTTTGGAGGGGCTGGGGGAAGGTCTTTATCTTCTCTTAAACAAATCCTTGATACCATCCATATCAAACGAGAGAGAGAAACGGAGGGTCTGATCAAGTGGGTTGTTCTTAGCCGTTGCTATGACATAGCCAGCATCTAATGCAAATACATTCATCTTGAAACCTGCACCTACAGTGAAGTACTTGCGGTTACCTTTGTTCTCGCTTTCGTGGTGGTAACCAGCGCGGAGTGAAAACTTATCATTATAGGTATATTCTGCACCTAAGCCCCACTGAATCTCCTGTAACTCTTCAGAAGCACCATTAGGTGCATCACCAAAGCTCTTGAAGATACCAGAGATAGAAGATACGTCATAGTATTCCTTTGAAGACGGTTATCATAGTCTACTTGTGTTTCATCAGCTTTGCGCTTTGGATAGGTAGGAACCAATAGTTTGTTAGCATCAGCAGCAATTGTAAAACGGTTGAATTCATCGATAGGAATCATCAAGGAAGCACCTAAACGTAGGTTGGTTGGGATGAATTCAGAGCGATTATCACCACCGAAGGTAATCTTCGAACCAATGTTAGAGATATTCATACCTAAGCCCAACTGGCACTCACGCTCACCGATATTGATATAGTTCTGATAATAGCAAGACAAGTCGGCTGCAAAGGCAGAACCTGGTGCGGTATCATCTGTATAATTATAAGTAAGGTCTGAGTATATCCAACGTACAGCAGCACCTAATGAGAAATGTTCACTCAACATCAGAGAGTAGGCCACGTCCATTGACATCTCGTAAGGGATTAATGGTCATATTAGAACCATCAGTCATTTGTACCTCACCCAAAGAGAAGTAACGCATTGAGGCAGATACAGCACTGTAATCACCGATACGATAGTAACCAGCAAGATAAGCCAAGTCAATATCACTCACCAACTGGCGAAGCCAAGGAGTGTAGTTTAGTGAAACACCAGCACGAGAAATATTAAAAGGATATTTTGCGGGGTTCCAATACTGTGAGTTCACATCAGGGTCGGTAGCTGCACCAACATCACCCATACCTGCAGCACGTGCGTCTGGAGCAATTGACTGTGAAGTAACTGATGTGTTGACAGGGTTAAAAATGTCTTTCTTATCCTGAGCGAAAGCGGTAGTCGAAGCAAATACCGTCAGTGAGAGGATGGCTATGCGAAGCTTATTAATCATTCTATTTTAATTGGATTGCTTATTAAATGTTGCTATATGGATTGAAACGTTCTTTCTGTGTTATTTATTGTCTAAGATAATCAGTTTCTTAGCTTTCGATACCTTTGTAGCACCATTGCTGCTGAGGCGTACTCGATAGAGGTAAACACCAGTTTGGAGCCTTGCTCCATTCTCGACAGTAAGGTCCCAATTGGCTGTAATGGCATTACCTGATGCAACACCAGTCTCACTGCGGTGCCACAGCAGTCGGCCGCTCATATCGAATACTTCAATGTCGATATCCACATCTGAACCAATGTAGTTGTGGGTAACAATGAACGTTGTCTCTGTCTTGGCAGGGTTTTTAGAGGCATTGACACTGTAAATTTCTGGTGCCAGTCCCTTAACAACCTTGAACTGGAGTGTGACTGTTGAAGGGTTGTTCTGTATATCCCATGCATGGAACTGCAGTATGTGTGGGCCTTCTGAAAGTTCTGGTAAACTAAAACCAGTTGTTCCAGAAGTGTAGCTACCGAAGTCATATCGGAAGTTATCATTTAGAATATAGGTCTGTGTCAGCTTGCCGTCAATGGTCAACTGCATATCATGTCCGATACCATTACCAGAAGCGTTAATACCGTCTTTATCTGTTATCTGTGCAAAGAAGTAAGGGGTACTGTTGACCTCACCACCATTGACAAATGCAGGAGAATTGAGATAAGCATAGATAGACGGGCCAATAGAGTCGTTGTACACAATCTCAGAACCATCAATCGTGAATCCCTCTTCATGTCCTTGTGCCATAAGGGTATGGCTGTCGTTAATGGCAGATAAATTCATCAGGCCTGTACCTGCTGCATAGTTGATGTCACGCGGTACAGCAAAGGTGAATGTAAACTCACCATTCTTGATACTATCTGTACCATTGTAGAGTACCTTCTGGCGATCATAATACTGGAAAGCCCTTACGGATGTATCTTCCTGCTTCTTGCAAGTAATAAGTTCTTTTGTATCACGTACGGTAGCAGTGAGTAGTCCCTTGAAGTCACCTTGCTTACTACCGTTCTTGCTATGTACCCTTTGATAGTAACTACGGAGCCACCTTTGAGTACAACAGAGCCCGTTGTGCTTGGTGTTTGTCCATTGATAGTCTCGACTTTGACCTCTAATGTAGGGAGATTCAATGCGAGTGCAGGGTCGCCCAATAAGGCATATTGAAGTTTGTTAGGTGTAAGGTCGCTATTAGAATTAATCAACTCGCATTTAGCCAGACGCTGTGCTTCGCCCAATGTGGTAGGCTTACCATTTGTAAAGCTCAATATATGCTTGAGGAAGGCGGTATTGATAGCCTTGTTATAGTAAGCATATACCGTACGAGTAGTACCCCAGAAAGCTACTGAGCCACCTTTCTTGTTTAGCATGGCAGCTTCACCAATAGTTGGGATGGTACCATCGTATGGCATGATATCACAACTGGCAGTAATCCAAAGAGGCAGATTAGCGTTGGTAAAGTTAGCATAGTCGTTGAGACGTAGTACTGCTTCATGAGAAATCTGGTCTTCTTTTCCATGACCAGCATAATCCATGATAAGTGCACCTTGTGCTTGTTGCTGTTTAATAATAGTGCTTACCTCTGGGTAGCTATGGCCTGTTGCGGAAGACGTTCGTGTATAAGCGTCCCACATAACTTTCTTAACCTGATAGCTTGGGTAAAGTCTCATGATGGTTTCTGCCGTCTCATTGACGTCGTGCATGTGGAGATTATTGTTGCCATCATCGCCCATGAACATAAGAACATTTTCCCAACTTCCTCCATTCTTGTTCTCAGCATAGTTGATAGTCTTATCAACTAATATCTTTGCATCTGATATGTCTGTAACTGGGAACCGCCCTACTCCGAGGTCTTCTTTGTCACGTCTTAACAAATCTCCTCCTCACCATCGTCCATCAAAAGTAAACCAACCATCATTGACATAGCAATCGGTCTCGCTGAAAGAGTTTTCACTCTCGTATGCAAGAAGATAGTCGTCAGGATTAAGGTTACGACAGGCACTGCTCACCATACGATTATCCCATACGCAGTCACCAAAGAGTAGGAGCGACTGTGGAAGATTGTTACTGGTAGCACGGTCGTAAAGCATCTTCATATAACGGCGGTAAGCCATTGCATCAGGAGTTCCACTGGAGAACTCATTATAGAGTTCGTCTGCAGGAACAATACGTACTGAAATATTATCGTGTGTCCGATGGAAGTCTGCTAAACGTTCTGCTTGCTTCAATAGCTTCTGACTTGTTGGTATGATGATTACCATATTGACAGGCTCATCAGCATGAAGGTCCTGATTGGTTATGTTATAAACATATTCAGGAGCTGGGAAAGATGCCTTTAATGAAGGTGCTGGCGCAGGAGTAGGGTAGGTCATGATGAGGTAGTCAAGACGTGCTGGACCACCTGATATGGTTGTCAGTTTGATACTGTCAACGGCATGAAGTGTGTTGAGAGTATAGGTCCTGACTTCTTCATATCCTTTGTCAAACGATTCTTGTGGTGTGACTCTTATGTCGCCAAGATGCTGACCATTAGCTTCTACCTTTACAACTGAAGTATAAGTACCTGTTGTTACGGCTACCGTTAGTTTTGCATTTGTAGCACGTGCTTTGTTTGCTAAAGTAAATACTTTACCTTCGTTCAGTTTTAATGGAGTTTCTTCAAAGAGGTTTCGACCTCCGTGATACCAACTGAAGTTATCTACCTCATGCAAACTATGATAATCGCCTGCAGATGGATAGAAACTACTGAGGAAGGTGGTGCTATCTGCAATAGTTGCAGGCGCACTATTATTATCCTCGGTCAGGAAGTAATAACCATAGTTAGAATAAGGATTGCGGATTCTCTTTACGGATGTGTTATTTTCCCAGCTAACAGGACCACGTGCATAGAAGAGTCGTCTGCCGTTGCTGTTATAGGTCGGAACTTCCTTTAAGTCATCATGTGAAGTAATGTAATCAGCTGTGAGAACCTCCTTCTGTAGGTTTCCTCCATAGCCATAGATTTTCACTTTATCAATGTTAGAGAAGCCCGCACGGCGGATTAGGTCATTGGTTAATTGATAGACACCATTGGCTGGAACACGTATCTTTGCCCACTTACCGCTGGCAAGAACAGAATGGTCTGCATAGCGATTGGCTGCTACCGATGCCGTTAAACCTCCAGCACGAGTAGCAAGGGCTTTTGTCTTTATCTTCTTAGGACGAGAGGTAAGGGCTATCATGAAACTGACGAGGAACTGCTTCTTTCCATTGCGCTGAACAATTGGTGTCAGGGATATCTCTAAGACACCACGCTTGCGTTCCACAGTCATCTGCTGATGTATCTCTGGGAGTGTTGAGGGGACGATAGCAGTCAGTGCGTTATATCTGTCAATATCCACCTTGTCCATGTCAATGAACTCAGGGTAGCGTATCTCCAATTCGTAGATAGAGTCAGTATATTGCTCACCTACAGGGATAGCATAGCGGAACTGTGGCAATACTGAGTCTATTGTCACATCCTTAACTGTTAGATTAAAGAATCTTTGCTGTTGAGCTGATAGATTGATACAAACCAACAGTAGAATGAAAGCAGAGTATTGCTGAACGTTTCATTATCAGCTTATTGATTTCCTTTCGTCATTTTATTTGATGTATTCCTCCTTAAGTCTTTTTGTCAGTTATGCCCTCTGTTTGGTTTGATTATTTGAGCGTATTTACTTGCAATTGAAGTCGAGGACTTTTCTTTCCTCTATATATCCTTCCAGGTGGTCATTGATGTGACAGGTCCACAACCTGATGGGCAGCCAGTGTAGATGATGTCACCAGTCTTGAGGGTGAAGTAGCGACTAATGTAACTGATGATTTCATCTACTTTATATAGCATATCAGTTGTACATCCTTCCTGAACCGTCTGTCCATTGATATCAAGGTGGAAACGGAGTCGTTGTATATCAAGGAATTTATCCTTTGATACCCATTCGCCTAAAGCAGCCGAACCATCAAAACCTTTACAGAGGTCCCATGGTAGTCCTTTTGCTCTTAGCTTTTGTTGTAATTCTCGTGCAGTGAAAGTCAATGCCTACTGTCACAGCGTCGTAGTATCTATGGGCGAAACGTTCAGAGATTGTCTTTCCCAATCGACAGATACGCACCACGAGTTCCGTTTCATATTCAATCGTTCCCAAATCATCGGGTATGAAGAAAGGCTTTTGGTCTTTCAGTAGGGCAGAGTCTGCCTTAGTGAAGATAACTGGTCCTTCCTTTGTAGATAACGTTTCGTTTAACGATTTATTATGTTTGGCATAATTCATGCCGACTGCAAAGATTTTCATTGTTGTTAGTTTTTTTGGGAAATTTTTGGGCTTATTAGTCTAATTAGCCCAATTAGCCTTATTAAGCCCTAACTTCTAATAAAAGAGAGTTTCAGGTAATAAAAGAGAGTTGCAGGAGCCTAATGGCTTTCCTGCAACTCCCATATCTTTCTTCTTAAGAAGCTCTGTGATTACTCTGCAGAGAGAGTGAAGCGCTTGTAAGCAACAATCTTAAGATCCTTGCTCTGAGCCTTAAGCCACTCGCTAACGCTCTGCTTGTCGCCATCACCGAACTGGAACTCCTGATCAACGAGACAGTTCTCCTTGAAGAACTTGTTCAAACGACCTTTAGCGATGTTGTTAATCATATCCTCGTTGAGGTTTGCAGCCTTCTCAGCAGCTACAGTGTTGCGGATTTCGATAGCCTTATCAGCTTCCTCACGAGTCAACCAACCTTTCTTGATGTTAGACTCGATGTGGTCATCGCTGTCAACGAGGTTAGCGTTGATACCTGCCTTCTTGATAGCAGCAACAACAGCCTTCTCAATCTGCTCTTCCTTAGTCTTCTCAACTGCAACCTTGAACTCCTCGTCCTTAACTGACTGTGGAATAGATGCTTCGTCAAGAGCAACTGGCTTCATAGCTGCAACCTGCATAGCTACCTTGTGACCAGCATCCTCATTGTTCTCATTGAGCTGAACCATAGTTGCGAGAGTGTGCTTGTTCATGTGGTCATAAACAGAGATGTTCTCACCCTCAAGGAAGTTGTAGCCGTCAAGTTCCATCTTCTCACCAGTAACACCAGAACGCTGCTGAACAGCAGTAGCAGCATCCTCGCCGTTAGCGAGCTTAAGAGCCTTAACCTCATCAAGGCTCTTGCACTTGTTAGCAACAGCAGCGTCCAAAATCTCCTGAACGAGGGCAATGAAGTCCTGACCGTTAGCAACGAAGTCTGTCTCACACTTAATAGCAACCATAGCAGCAAAGCCGTCTACCTGCTTAACGAGTACACAACCGTTTGATGTCTCACGGTCAGAACGCTTAGCAGCGATAGCCAAACCACGCTCGCGGATCAATTCCTTTGCTTTGTCATAATCGCCTTCAGCCTCTGTGAGTGCCTTCTTTACGTCAGCCAGACCTGCGCCAGTCATAGCGCGGAGCTTCTTGATATCTTCAATAGATACAGCCATTTTTTTGTTTTCCTTTCTAATATTATTAAATATTGTGGGCGTTGATGAGGGATAATAAACTTCACGTATTATAAATAATATAGAAGCTCATTAGCACTCACCAGCGCCCACTATGTTTCTTTTAATTACTCAGCAGCTGGTGCCTCGTTCTCAGCCTTAGGAGCCTCCTCTGTCTTACGAGCTGCACGCTTTGGCTTTAGCCTCAGCAGCCTCTTCAGCCTGCTCTGCAGCAGCCTTCTCGTCAGCCTTCTCAGCCTTACGCTCCTCAAGACCCTCTGCGATAGCACCGCAGCAAGCAGCGAGGATAGCCTCTACAGAATCCTTAGCATCATCATTAGCAGGAATGATGTAGTCGATGTTCTTAGGATCAGAGTTGGTATCAACGATACCGAATACAGGAATGCCGAGACGGTTAGCCTCCTTAACAGCGATGTGCTCCTTCATTACGTCAACAACGAAGAGTGCAGATGGCAAACGAGTCAAGTCAGAGATAGAACCGAGGTTCTTCTCGAGCTTAGCACGCTGACGTGAAATCTGCAAAAGCTCACGCTTAGAGAGGTTTGAGAATGTTCCGTCGTTCATCAACTTGTCGATGTTCGTCATTTTCTTCACAGCCTTACGGATGGTTGGGAAGTTGGTCAGCATACCGCCAGCCCAACGCTCGTTTACGTATGGCATGTTAACAGCTGCAGCCTTCTCAGCTACAACTTCCTTAGCCTGTTTTTTAGTAGCGACGAACAAGATCTTCTTGCCACTCTTAGCGATACCCTTGAGTGCCTCTGCAGCCTCGTCTACCTTAGCTACTGTCTTGTGAAGATCGATGATGTGGATACCGTTACGCTCCATGAAAATGTAAGGAGCCATAGCTGGGTTCCACTTGCGACGGAGGTGGCCAAAGTGACATCCTGCCTCCAATAACTGGTCAAAATTTGTTCTTGACATTTTGTTTGTTTTTACTTGTTTACTTTCTTTTGAATTCTTTTTTGGCGAATGAGCTTCACCATGCTTTGTTAGAATCAACTGACGGGTAGTCCCCCGATAAGGAATCGCGTCAGTTTAGATACTAAACCATCTCCTTTGAACTTTGAGCTTTGAAATTTGAACTTTAGCCTTTCTGCTCTTTTGAACTTTGAGCTTTAAAGCTTTTGAGCTTTTGAACTTTTCCTTTCTGCTTTGCTTTATTCTTTTATCAAACAAAACATATCATAAAGTTCAAAGTTCCAACTTCAATGGTCAAAGTTCCAAGTTCCAAAGGAAAATATTAACGCTTACTGAACTGGAAGTGAGCACGAGCCTTTGGCTGACCTGGCTTCTTACGCTCAACAGTACGGCTGTCGCGTGTCAGGAATCCCTGGTCCTTGAGTGCTTTCTTATCTTCAGCGTTAACCTTAACCAATGCACGAGCGATAGCAAGACGCAGTGCCTGGCTCTGACCAGTAAAGCCACCACCATCGAGGTTGGCCTTAATGTCATACTGACCTTCTACACCGAGCAACTGCAGTGGCTGCTTAACCACGTACTGCAGGATAGCTGATGGGAAGAATTCAGTTAAATCTTTCTTGTTGATAGTGATCTTACCGGTACCCTCTGAGAGGTAAACACGCGCTACAGCGCTCTTACGGCGACCAATTGCATTAATTACTTCCATCTTTCTCCTTATTATTTATACTGGTTAATATCAATTGCCTTTTGGCTTCTGTGCCTCAAGACCGTTGAGCTCTGTACCTTCGATAACATAGAGGTTATCCAACAGATGACGACCTAAAGGACCCTTTTGGTAACATACCCTTAACAGCATGACGAATCATCTTGTCAATACCGTTCTTACGAGTACGAAGCTGTGCAGGTGTGTTGAAACGCTGACCACCAGGGTAACCAGTATAACGTGTGTAAACCTTATCAGTCTCCTTCTTACCAGAGAATACAACCTTAGCTGCATTGATAATGATTACGTTGTCACCACAATCTACGTGTGGGGTGAAAGTTGGCTTGTACTTTCCGCGAAGAAGCTTAGCTACTTTAGAGCAAAGGCGACCTACAATCTGATCGCTTGCGTCAATAACGACCCACTCTTTCTTAGCTGTTTCCTTGTTTACGGAAATAGTCTTGTAACTTAAAGTGTCCATTCTAAAAAATTAATAATTTTACTACTAAAAAACGTTTTCTATTTCTACGACTGTGCTTGTCCTAACCATGCTGCCCGGCCAAAGACAACACTATTAACACGAATCGTATGGGGTTCTAAGAAAATCCCCTTTAATAATCGGACTGCAAAGGTACTTATTTTCAACCTTATATAATTGTTTTGAATGGTAGGATTGTATGTAGTTTATGATTATTTAACTAAACTGTTTGTTGAGTTCATGCTCTTTTGAATGTTTGTAAAAAGCTTAAAAAACAAACCAGACAAGTGAAAAAAATAGTGAAAAACATATAGAGGGTTATGATAGTTTTGTTTATTTTTTTGTAACGTTATAAAAGTTATTCCTTATATCTTAAAAAGAATTATATAAGCAACTTTGCTTATTATATAATAGGTGAAACATAGAACATAAATAAATATAACAGATTAAACAAAGATGAAATTTAAATCTATTTTGTTAGGTGTGGCTTTTGGCCTTTCAGTCCTGTATTTGGTTTTGCCGATAATAATATCAAAATGGTTGTTGGAACCTATACTGATGCAGGTAGTCAAGGGATTATATTCATTCTCTTTTCGATCAGTCTACAGGTAAAGCTTCGGGGAATTACTTCGTTGAACGTAGACAATCCTTCTTATTTTACATTCAGTAAGGATGGGCGTAATATCTACGCTGTCAGTGAGAAGAATAATGCGACAGCTGTTCTCAATTGTATTGGTTATGACCCTGTAAAAGGAACTTTTGCTTTTAAGAATTCACAGTTGACGCATGGTGGTGATCCTTGTTATGTAGACACAGATGGAAAGATTGCATTAACAGCTAACTATTCTGCGGGTACAATCTCTGTTTTTCCAATTCTTAAGAATGGAACACTTGATAAGTCGTTGCTGCAGTTGGGTAGTGTGAAAGGTGGACCTGATCGTTCACGTCAGAACACACCTCATGCGCATTGTGCTATCTTTGCTCCTGATGGTTATATTCTTACAACTGACTTTAGTGGCGACCGTATTCTTTGCTTCTCTTACAATAAGCGTGATAAGAAGTTAGAGAATCATGGTATTGCTGCCCATGTAAGTCTAGGCTCTGGTCCACGTCATCTTGTTTTCTCTCCTAACGGCAAGTATGCTTATCTTATGAGTGAGTTGTCTTGTAATGTAACTGTTTATACTTATAAGGAGGGTAAGTTAAAGGAACTTCAGACCATCGCTGCTGATAATGCTAATGCACGTGGTGGTGCTGATATCCATGTTAGCCCCGATGGAATGTTTGTCTATGCCAGTACACGTTTGAGAGGCGATGGTATCACAATTTTTCGTGTAAATAATAATGGTACATTGACTCGTATTGGTGCGCAGTTTACAGGTAAACATCCACGTAACTTTGCGATTACTCCAAATGGAAAGTTCCTTCTGGTTGCTTGCCGTGATGATAATTCAATAGAAGTTTACTCACGTGATAAGTTCACTGGCTTGCTTAAGAATACTAATCAGGATATTATCCTTAGTCACCCTGTTTGCGTGAAGTTCTATCCGGAGTAAGGTTCTTTTCGGAGTTAAAGGAGTTAAGGAGTGAAATGGAGTTAAGACAATAGTCTTTTCCTTTTCATTCCTTTGTTCTTTTATATTACTATTGTCTTAACTCCTTAACTCCCTTTCACTCCTTAACTCCTCCTCAAATCCCCTTAACTCCTTAATTCTCAGATAAAAGAAAATGTTAAATATATAAAACATTTACATATATATACCTGCTATATCAATAATAATACGTACTTTTTGCACAAAATTTAATAAATGTATTCAAGATGGCTTTACTAAAATAACAGAATCTCAACAGATATCTTTAAGGGCTATTCAGTGTTAAAAAGGAATACAATTAACCAACGATTATTATCAAAAATTCTATATTACAACAAAGGTTTATGAAGAAGAAGGATTACGTAAAGCCTAATGCACAGGTATTGAGTCTTTACACAGACGAGTTTATGGAGGGTGGCTCTCATGCGCAAAGTAGTATAAAGGGAAGTATTACTCCTGGTGATGATTATGATGACCCAGAAGATGAAAATCCAACAGCATTTTAAGTTTAAGAAAGTTATTTAAGGAAATTAGAAAACAAACCTGTAGGGAATAATAACCTACATAACGATAAAAAATAAATGAAAAAACTATTTTATTCATTCATCGCTGGTTTTGCATTGCTTTTAACAGGCTGTGCAGACAAGGATGTTGTTGAGGCTATCTCAAATGGTGATAACCAGCCTGGTATCACTGTATCTATGTCAATGGAGGGTGATATGGGGCAGACTGCTGCTACTCGTGCTATCGGTTACGAAACTGATGATAATTCTGGCTTCCCAACACCAGTTGGTATTTTCAATCAGACTGGTAACAGTGGTGAAGAAATTGCTACTGGTACAAAGGTTCCTGTACTCCTTATCTTCAGAAGTTCAGATGATACACAGCCTGTAACAAAGGTTGTAACCAATTGGATTTATACGAAGGGTGGTAAATTAACCTTGTTGCCAAGTGAGACTTTTGCGATGGAGGAAAATACCGACCTTAGCAAGGGTACATGGTATGTATGTGGTATCTTAGGAGGTGAGATGCTTCCTGGTAATAATCAGGTGAAGTTCAATGGTTTCTCTGAAGGTCATACAGCTCGTAACAGTGCAGGTGAGAAAGTGCAGTGGGGTGCAAACATTCCTTATGTATTTAGCTGGCGTCAGTTGACAACCAATGCTGCAAAGAAGACCTTTAAGGCTGAAAAAGAAGTTAAGTTCAAGCAGTTTGGTACTATTGTACGTTTGAAAGTTAAGAACAAGACTGGTTTTGATTTCAAGTATAATGGTGTACGTATCATTACAAGTAACATCCTTTGCGGTCAGTTCGACTTGAACACTTTCAATAAATTTAATGATGGAGGTATGCTAAAGGGTAGTGACCTCAAGGATACAGAGGATACCGATATTGCTTCTGCTAAGTCTGGTTCTTACAAGAATGCTTTTAAGGCATTTAAGTTCTATCAGCGTCCAGCGGATGATGATGCTATTAAGAATGGTCTTGTAAACACAAACCGTTTCCGTATACACGGTGATTACATTGCAAATTACGCTGAGGAGAAAGCTAATGCTACTAAGGCGAATACTGCTACAGACAAAAAATTTAATACAGCTCTTTATTATTACGATCATATTTTCTTGCCAAAGGCTTCTGGTGATAACTTTGACAAGGTGGTAAAGGACCAGGAGGCTCCCGAGCTATATCTATGTATGGATGGCACCACAGGAGCAGGATGTAAAGATTTATGATGGTAATAAAGAAGGGTCGGGTAGTTTTACTGTAAAGAAAGTTGCTAAGACCCAGTTCTTATTGATGGCTGTGCCTGATGGAAATGGTACTGCTGGTAAGATTGTTCCTACTTCTATCAATATGCTCCCTGCATACGGTACACTTGCAACTTATGTTTCTGGTGCTAACTATCCTGCAAAGGGTGAGGTTGTATATAATTTCGCACCATTGAGCTATCTTTCTAAGCATGATAACTTTGGTACAGACGCTGAGCTCTCAAGCACAGCAAATATGGATACTATTCACACTCAGCGCTATACATACGCAGAGGTAGAGGCAAAACGCTCAAGTATACCTTCTGGCTATATGTTTGCTGATGATGTATACTGGCGTAGCATTATTCCACAGGCTTATGGATTCTCTGGTTTCCGTGGCAATGGTACTACCTATAATTTCTCTATGGGTATTGTATCACCTGCAAAACTTCCTGGATGGAATGAAACAAAACTTGTGTTCCATTCTTACTCTAAGGGTGTACAGGTGAATGGTAAGACTGTAGCCTATATGTTAGGTATGTCTAAGAAACCTGATTATATTAATAGTGATGAAGAGGGACAGCCATATCAAGGCTATGCAAAAACCCCTGTGACAAAAGCTTCTTCAGGCTTGAATATTTCCAAGTGGGTAGAGAATAACGACTACCGTTATACTATTCGTTGGGAAGATAAGGCTGGTGGTCTTGCGGTACTTACACAGCGTTACCTTGGTCCACGTTTCGTACTTGATATGGATGATATTGCTAATGAAGATTTCTGGGCAGCACCAAAGAATTATGATACAACTTATCCAGCAGATGTAGAGCGTATTATTCCTTTGAAGGGATGTTATATCTATGGTGATGCTAAGGTTCCAAATCCTGACCCAAGTAAGCCTGATCAAGATATGCAGTATTGGTATTATACCAGCCAGGGTGTAAGTACTCAGTATTGGACACCAAGCGATGTCTTGGTAGGTGGTCGATATGCACTGAAAAAACCAGGAACTAATCCTGGTTATGGTTATAGTCCTGAAAGGGATGGTTCAGCACCTAAGCAGGCGGTAGGCTTCAGAATGCCATATATGTCAGTAGAGACATCAAGTTTCTTCTATTATCTCTATAAGGGTGTTCCTGGTGCACAGGATCAGGACCCAAGTATTGTTAAGAATCCAAACGGTGGTACATATTATCAGAATCTTATTATGAGATCACCTGTTCGTTTGTGGAAGAAAACTCCATACGCTAACTAATAAGAAAAGATTAGATTCATCTATATTATCAAGTATCTGTGATATCCGAAAGGGTATCACAGATATTTTTTTATGTGGGTTTTTATCGGCGTGTTGATGCTCAGCACATATCGTGTTGATGCTCCGCACGAATGGTGCGGGAGCTTAGCACGAATGGTGCGGAGGATTAAACACATTGTTATATATAGACGAGAAAGGGACAAATTGCTTGCAAATACAAAAGAAAGGATGTATCTTTGTTGCAGTAACTCGGGTGCAACCATTACGCAGCATCCTAATAGGAACGCCATAACTGAAAATAACTATGAACAAAAGAAATCTTTTCCTTTATGCAGCCTTGACAGCTCTTTCCGTATCGGCTACGGCACAGACAATGAACATCACACGTGTTAGAGATACGACGATTGTGAAGATAATAAAGTCGCCACAGTATCTTCTCCTTCCGATTGAGGAGGGGAAAGACGAGGCACAGGTGATGCTTGATAATGGCAAGAAGACGGATACGTGGATGGATGTAAGGCTGTCGCAGAGCAAGATGGACTATTATGTACCTTTCAAACTCAATAAGGGTAAGACTTCCGTTGTCAAGATTCTCAACTTAAAGGAGGATGTTTTGACCTTGAAGAAAGGACAGCTGAAACTCTCTGATGTTTGGGATGTGACCCATACCGACTTCTATCGTCCTTCTTATCATCATACTCCTTCCTATGGATGGATGAACGATCCTGTTGGTATGTTTTATAAAGATGGGGTCTATCACCTCTGTTATCAGTATAACCCCTATGGATCTATGTGGGGAAATATGCATTGGGGACATGCTATAAGTCATAATCTTATTTATTGGAAAGAGGTAGAGCCGACGATTCACCGCGACCCTATGGGGCATATCTTCTCGGGTAGTACGGTAATAGATAAGGATGGTACGGCTGGTTATGGTAAGAATGCGATTATCTCCCTTTATACATCCGATAGCAAGGAGAATGCCCAAACGCAATGTATGGCTTATAGCACCGATGGCGGTAATACTTTCCATAAGTATGATAAGAATCCAGTTTTGAAGCCCTTTGATGGTGTGAAGGATTTCCGAGACCCAAAGGTCTTCTGGTATGAGCCATTACAGAAGTGGTATATGATCGTTTCTGCCGATAAAGAAATGCGTTTTTATTCGTCGCCAAACTTGAAGAACTGGACCTATGTAAGTGCTTTCGGTGCAGGCTATGGTGCACAACCTAACCAGTTTGAATGTCCCGACTTCTTTGAACTTCCCGTTGATGGTAACCCGAATAAGAAGAAATGGGTGATGATAGTGAATATCAATCCCGGCTGTCTCTTTGGTGGTAGTGCTACGGAGTATTTCGTTGGTGACTTCGATGGGACGAACTTCACCTGTGATAGCGACCCTTCTGTGGCTAAGTTCCTCGACTATGGTAAGGACCATTATGCCACTGTTACTTTCTCAGGCGTTAAAGACCGTGTGTTGGGTATTGCGTGGATGAGCAACTGGCAGTATGCTAACGTTACTCCTATTCGCCAATATCGTGGTGCGAACACGCTTCCACGTGAGTTGAAACTCTTCACAGGTAAAGATGGTCAAATTTATATGTCTTCTAATGTTGTGTCAGAGGTAGTCTTGCTAAGAAGGAAGTATAAGCGCTTACCTAACCTGCTTATTGCTAACGAACGGGACGCAAAGAATGTATCAGTTAGCAAAGAGAATGCTTTTGAATTAGAGATGGATGTAACACCGAATAAGGCAGCTAAGACTGGAATTGTTCTTTATAATGATAAGGGTGAGAAGGTAGATATCTACTTTGATTTAAAGGCAGGACGACTTGTTATGGATCGTACGGAGAGTGGAAAGGTTCAGTTTGGTGAGAAGTCAGAACCACATAAGATTGAAACTGACTATGATGAGCGTGAGGAACAGAAGGCTTTAGGTCCGATGCGTAAGCTGAACGCTATTAATTATAAGAACGACTTTGCACTCGGAACATGGGCACCATTAAGCCTCTGCGACTCCGACACCTATCACTTGAACATCTTTGTTGATAAGTGTTCTATAGAAATCTTTGTCAATGGTGGGCGTATCTCTATGACCAATCTTGTCTTCCCGACACAGCCTTACACATCTGTTAAGTTCTATTCAGATGGCAATAGAACAGCTTTCAGAAACATAAAGGTGAACGAATTAGGCTTGATAAAACCTTAAACGATTGTTAGTTGTTGCTTATCCGTGTTTGAGTAGAGATAGTGACAGTCTTTACTTGTAAGGCGTGTTAAGCTCCACAGAAATATTTTTGAGGCTGTGTCTGGTCGCTTTTTATAGATAGAATTACTTGCTCCGATACTTGCAAATGCAGAAGAAAGAATGTAACTTTGTTGCAATAAACCTGTATTGTACATAATTTTTTGATATTTATGCAGATGAAACAATGGTTATACATTCTATTTTTTACTTTGCTGTTTTCAGCTTGTTCAGATAACAATACAAAGAAATATGTCATCGGAGTGTCACAGTGTTCAGAAGATATCTGGCGTGATAAACTCAACGATGAGCTGGTAATGAGTACTTATCAGCATGATAATGTATCGTTGAAATTTGCTTCAGCTAATGATAATGACAGATTACAGAAACAGCAAATTGACCAATTTATAAAAGATGGTGTTAATCTTCTCATTGTTTCTCCCAATCAAATTCATACCATTTCATCGGTAATTGATAAGGTATACGATGCTGGTATTCCTGTTATTCTTTTCGACCGTAAGACTGATTCAAAGAAGTACACAGCCTTTATCGGAGCTGATAACTACGAGGCAGGGCATGAGATGGGATTGTTTATTGCGCAACAACTCGGTGGTAAAGGAAACGTTATAGAGATAGGTGGATTGAAAGGTTCTTCACCTGCTATTGAGCGTGACCGTGGTTTTACGGAGGCTTTGGAGGCTTATCCTGATATAAAAATCGTAGGACGTTATTATACTGATTGGCAGGAAGAACGTGGGGCTGCAGTCATGGATAGCATCCTTGCACAAGGACAGAAGGTTGATTATGTCTTTGGACAGAACGACCGTATAGCTGCTGCCGCACGAAAGCTGGCGATGAAACGTGGAGAAAAGGCTATAAGGTTTGTTGGTATTGATGCTCTTCCCGTTGCTGGTGGGGGTATGGAAGATGTGCGTGACGGCCGTTTGCTGGCCTCTTATATTTATCCAACGCGTGGCGATCTTGTTATGCAGTTAGCATTGAATATCTTAGAAAAGAAGCCATTTCATCGTGATAACTACTTGAAAGGAGCACTCGTGACAAGCGAAAATGCCAATGCCTTACTCCTCCAGAATGAAGAGATAATGAAGCAGACTGCTCGTCTTCAGTCGCTTCATGGTAAGGTGGATAACTATTTGGCACAATACAATCATCAGAAAGTTTACTTCCTCCTTTTCAGTATCATCGTTATTCTGATTATAGGCATTCTTGTCTATGCCTATCGTTCGATAGTAACACGGCATCGAATTGAGGAGGAGACGGTTACAGCAAAACTACAGTTCTTTACCAATATTAGCCATGAACTACGCACACCATTGACATTGATTGCCGATCCTGTTGACTATATCATCCGTGACAGCAATCTGAATGCACAACAGCGAGATATGCTTCAGATTGTTCAACGTAATGTGGCTGTGCTGATGCGTTTGGTTAGTGAGATACTTGACTTCCGTAAGGTACAGAATGGAAAGATGAAACTTCACTTGTCCGACTTCGACTTGATAGAGTGTATGCAGCAGTGGATAGGACTTTTTACTGTTTCTGCACAGAAGAAGAATATCAATCTACAGCTTGAAGCACCAAAGGCCATACCGATGCGTGCTGACCATGACAAGTTAGAGCGTATCTGCTATAATCTCTTAAGCAATGCGATGAAATACACTCCTAATGGGGGTAAGATTACCTTTTCAGCCACAGTGGAGGGCGATAAGGTAAAGATAGAGGTAAGTGACAATGGTATTGGTATCGCTGCCGAAGAACAAGCTTTATATCTTCAATCGGT
>BNJS01001619.1_pt1 | contig 29372 bp, 33 predicted proteins | sample 8540461 | NCBI WGS metagenome assembly BNJS01 (sample SAMD00202454, study PRJDB9452) | human saliva metagenome | isolation source: human saliva | place: Japan | reverse complement strand
TCTGCAAAAAGGCAACTCAACGGTTATCAACTTCGTCTTTCGGGTTGTGAAGACATCATCCCAGTCTCTCGCACCTTTGTTCCCGGCCTTCGCCACTTCGTTGGTTAATGTCCTTGTTTGCTAAGTTGAGTATTAACAGAAGGTTATACTTTTCAAGGTGTTCTCTTCAGTGAGTTTGAGTGATGAACGATAGCAAGATGCAAGTTCTTCCTTTTTGTTCCTTTTGTTGGAATACCATCGGGGATGATTGGTCCAACAGTATGGATAACATAACGTGCAGGAAGATTGAACCCTGGTGTTATCTATGCTTACCCAGTGGGCTTCTTTCGTGTCTTGCGTTTGCATCAGCCCATTGCAAGCACAACGAGCTGAATCCCTGCAGTCGAATGTATGGCGTCATCAAAACAAGCATGTAAGGGAAGAAAGCAACCGAGCATCTGGCTGTTTGCTGCATTTATGATAGCATCTACCTTCAGTCGGGTTATATCTCCTTGCCATAAGTGTATTCTCTCCTGCTTTATTTCTACAATACCTTTTTCTTCTCGTTGTCTTGCCAGTTCTTTGTCTTGTGCGTCGATAATATCCTGTGAAGGTTTTATAGGCTGCCGAACATTCATCAACGCACGCATCAAGTGTTGTTTGAGTGGTAATGTATCGGGGATAGCCCAGTCCGCTTCTGTTTCAAAAAGCAGGATTTTGATAGCGTTGTCAATGTTTTTTCAATCTGTTCATAATTATCCTTTCTTTGAAAACCTTTTACCTACAAAGCCTTCACCTTCCGTGTGTTCAATAAGATTGAAGTGTCGGAGAATAGGCGGTGTAGGCTGCAGATATAGTAATCAATTTCTTCCAGTGATAGAGAAAAGTAAGCTATGCTGTTGTAAGTACTATGAAGACGAGGCAGAACAGGATTATTTTTGTAAATCCATTGCTTCTTTTCATCTTCTATATCAAAACTTACTTTGCCAGTACAACGCACACTTACCTGCCCATCCATGCCCAGAATCTCAACGTATGGATTCTCTTGCAGCTGCTTGTAAACAGCCTTTTGTGGCGATGTAGCAAAGTAAAGTGTTGTAGACTCTTGATCCATAATCTGAAAGAGACGTATCTTAGGACGGTTGCCCTCGCTTGTGGCGAAGGCAACCTCTTTGTTATTTCTTAGGAAATCTAATGCTTGTTCCATACCTGTTTAATATCCAATAGTGAAGCGCTCCTTGTGGTGTACAGGCTTCTCCAGCTCGTTTACCAAAGCATCAGCATAGTCCTGTACAGAGATATGACTGTTACCCTCAGCGTCAACAATCAAGTCGTCCTTACCCAAACGGTAGTTACCAGTCTTCTTACCTTCCTCATCTAAAACACCTGCAGGTGAGAAGAAAACCCAATCAATATCGTTTTCATTGGTCAAGATGTTGAGATAGAAGTTGCCAAGTGGACGTACACCGTCCATAATCTCTGCAGGAATTACACCAGAGTCAACCACTCTCAAGCCCGGAGCGCAGAACAAAGTACCAGCACCACCAACAATAATTAGGCGTTCAACACCACTCTTCTTTGCTGCTTCGAGAATCTTAGGATAGTTCTCAGTGATGAGTTTTTCAATTTCTGGATTCATCCATCCTGGGTTGTAAGCAGAGATAACAGCATCCTTACCTTCTGCCAGTTTTGCGATAGCTTCTACATCGCTAACATCCTGTTCAACGGCTGTGAGAAGCTCATTCTGTGGTAGTTTTGCAGCGTTGCGGACTACTGCTGTAACCTCATGACCACGCTCTAATAACTCGTTCAATACTGCTGAACCTACAAAACCAGTTGCACCAATCAATAATACATTCTTCATAATCGTATCTATTTGTATTTTATTACTATTTATTTTATCCTCAAGCAATTGCGCTTGGTTCTTGTTTCCGAGTGCAAAGGTATATCAAGTTTACCGTTACTACAAGAAGGTACTTTTTTGTTCTATACTTACCAAATGGTAGGAAATGAATATATACAAGGTTGCTTAAAAATCGACTTTAACAAACATTAAGTATATGTAATAGTATAGCTGATGATCTTTTTCTTAATTTTGTCACACAAAGTTTTATCGTAATGACAGATAATAATATCAATCCTTCTTATTTAGCTTGCCCTATACGACAAGTAATCAGCCGTTTTGGTGACAAGTGGTCAATGCTCGTTCTCTATGTGATTCATAACAGTGAGACTGGTGTGATGCGTTTCAGTGAGCTTCATAAGCACATGACAGACTGCTCGCAGAAGATGCTTTCTGCCACGCTTAAGAATCTGGAAAAGTATAACCTCGTTCATCGTGAGGTTTATCCTGTAGTCCCACCACGTGTAGAGTATTCTCTTACAGAAACTGGAAAATCATTAATGCCCGCGTTAGGTACGCTGATAGATTGGGCTAAACTTCATTTTGATGACATTATAAGCAAGCAGTTATTGTAGTCGTTTCATTTTAGGCATAAAGGCTAATAGTCTTTATTAGGTTCTTCCGTTAAATTATATACAAAGGGTTATACACTCGTATGGTATGACTATTCAAAATTAGATGGTCTTACAAGGGGGGATAAACTAAAAGCTATAACGTATAAAGGGCAAATAAATAAGATGTCTATCTATTACCATGTTTTTCTATTTTTTACAAACAGCTTACTCCCTTATCAATAGATGTTTGTAAATTGTTTTCATGCACCTCGAAATTGATTCATGCTCTTTTGGGTTCTAAAAGACGCCTAATTGACTGCAAAAGGTGCCCTTTTGAGGTTCAATTAACGCCCTGAAGTCCAATTAAGCACCTTTTTCCTTTACTGCTTTATAACCAACTGATTTCGTGTTGGTTACAAGTTTATTTTTATCTGTATTTTTGGCCTTATTTATAGCTATTTTGTTTGAAAATATGTAATGATTTTTCAAGTAGTTATCTTTGAATTATTAAAGTAAATAAGCGGCTCTGTGTCGGAGGATGATAATAGAATAGAAAGCTGAGAAACTTAGCTATGCTTTTGTTTAATGAGCAACTTAGGTTTTTTCCGTCAAAGGTATACGAAAAGTATTCATACATTTAACGGAAAAACTATTTGTATTGATTAATATGATGTGGCTGTTAGCAAAAATTACTGGTTTTTCAGAGCATTTATGTTACGGTTCAATTGATAATCTCGGCATACTGTTGACTGACAATTTCACGCAACAATCTCATCTCTTCCGTCATGTCTTGTAATACTTTTTGATATGTCCGTAACTTGCTCTTTCATAGGTATAAAGGTACAAAGAGAATCTGAAATACGCAAGAAAATTGAGTATCTTTATAGTCTTTTATACGAAGATTTTAGAGGAAAAATACAAACAGGTTAATACCGCTGAATGGTTACCAAACACAGTTAAAATATCAAGAAAACATAAATTTTAAAAACTTTTCATTGTTATAAATAAAAATTATTTGTATATTTGTACCATACTTGCTACTATAAACAAAATAATAATTTGAGAAATACAAAAATTTCCTTATGATAATTGGCGCACTGCTCGATCCAGGACATATTCATTATAAATGGCGATTAAAATGATGAAGACTCATGGCATTGGTTTTCGTTAAATATTAAGTAGTACAAATTTATGAAATATTTTATTTTAAAGTGGTCATCAGAAAAAAAGCAGAACAATAAAAACAAAACGAAGTTTTATGGTGTCGTTTGCTGCATAAGACGATCTGTTCCACTCAGTGCAAATCCTGATTTTGATGATAAAATAGAGGATGTTACTCTATGGTTTATTGAATATGACGATGTGGTAAATCATATTGCAAACAGAGAAATTGGATTTGCTAAAGATGGTAGGATTATTGTAAAAATGCCAGACGATAGAAATTATGGTTATTGGCTGGATACAAATTGCGAATTGGAAGATTTCAAAAAGATGGGTATAAATATGATAACCGAAAAAGAATTTAACGACTTATGGAATTCGGTCTATTACGATAGAGAAGCAAAAAGAATTCAAGCAGACTGTTATCAAAAATGGAGACTAAAGAATGTATGCAATCTTGCCTTCACGGACATTTTGGGCAGCATCCTTTACGTTATGGATGAGAAGGGCGCGAAAGTCTTCGATGCTTCATACGATGCGTGGGGGTAAGCAGACGGAAACGCTCAACACCATTGGGCCTACACTGTGGTTGCATGGGGCATGAGATGCATAAAAAGCGGATTGGGTTTATTCCACGAATTTAGCAAATTGCAAAATAGAACAGTTCAATTTGGTAATAACCCTAACCAAGTGCATCATACATTTAGACATGTGGATGATATGGGTCTTAACAGAAACATGGTGCGAAGTTCCGTTATAAATGATTTGAAACGTATAAGTAATATTCCTGTAGGTAAACCAGTGAATAGAATAATAAATGTGTCAGGTGACAAACTTCAATATACTGTATTCAAAAGGTTGGAGAATGGTGAATATATTTATAATATAGGTCGGATTTATGGAATATAAAAGAAAAAATTTTTTTCCTGAGGAAGTAGCTCTTATTGCCTTTCTAGCGTCCAAAGCTCAATTCCAATTAGAAAGTAATTGGGAAAAATAAATTTATCGCTTATCCTCTCACAAAAGAGAAAATAGGCAGTATTGGGCTTTTTAAAAATAACCAGAAATATACTCGAAGACAAAGTAGAGTTCTTTCATGTTGCAAGTTTCATGATGTTGATAATGTTGAAGTAGCGGTTTATCTTTTAATAGATTCTAATGATACGCTCTATGAATTAGATTTTTGGAAGGTAGATGATTCAGAAATTTGCCATATTCCTTCCGTAGACTCTATGGAGGATATCCCGCAGATATAATCAGACATGAAATGAACTTAACTTAACCAGTGTATTCGTATCTGGCGTATCTGGTTCGACATTGGGAGCAAAGGTTGATACGGCGATAGGAGCATGGTTTGGAGGTGTTGGTGCTATTCCTGGAGCAATCATAGGAGGTGCTGTAGGTGGTATTTAGTGATCTTTTGGTGCCAGTTGGCTAGGGAGTAGGAACTGTTGATATGATTTATGGAAGGTAATATTTCACACATTCCAGTAAAAACAAGATGGGCACAATTTCTTTATGGCTCACGTGCAAGTTAGTAGAAAAGGTTATAGTATTCTACATAATATGACAGGAATAGTCTCTATATTAATTAACAATAAAAACTATTTTACACCATATTATAAAGCTGTAAATAACTTTTTATTTTTATATAGAGGTTATCCACTCTATTCTTCTCTGTCTATCGTAAGGTAATTCTTTTAGAATTGAGTTTCCTGTCATTCCTGTCATTCATTATGATGACTTAACTTGTTAAATTACAGTAGGGTTATGCGAAGTGTTAAAAGTGACAGCAAACTGAAATTAAAAATTATTCTTGTAGAAATGAGTAGTGTGTGTCTTCTTACTTTTAGTCAGAAATATTACATCATTCTCTTAACTATCCAACGAACTAAGCGTGTTAGTTATTCGTCCCAAAAGATAGTATTTCAGCGGGCTTGATAGTTATTTAAACCACTTTTTTGTTGTCTGTCCCCATTATTTGGAGGCAATCAAAAAGCTTTGATACATTTGCAACAGAAATCATTGTTTCACTTTTTTAAAATTAAAGCATATGAAAACTTTAGTTTCTAAAATCGTCGTTATCGTTGCCCTTATGTGTGCAACCAGTATGAATGCACAGAACAACAATCAGTTCGATGCACAGTTAAAAACCACTTTAAGTAATGTCAAGGCAGACGAACCTACATCTATTGTAAAGGGAATGGATGAATTGAAAGCGCATGGAAAAGTCAGTATCCTGATGCTTGGCTCCTCACCTATTATCGTGTGTTCTATGCCCTTCAGTATGCTGCTCGCTCTCCACAGAGTGATTATTCCTCCTTTATTCTTAGATGCAGTGAAGGCTGATCTTGAGGCATTGCAGACAAAAGAAAGGGACGTTGATCGTTCAGAGCAGTTTACGTTGAAGGGGTTTTCTATTATACGGCACTCATCGCACAGAATCCATCAGTGAATGGTAAACTTTATTACATTGATGCAATCAGTTGTTACAAGTCAGCTATTGGTATTAACCCATCTAAACCTCGTCCTCGTATTCTCCTTTATATCTTTCTTTTTGAGAAGATGAGTAAGGAGACTGGGCATCCAAGTATGAATACTCCAAAGGATTTAGAAACCATCAAAGAACTCTTTGCTAAGGAAAAGCAGAATGGTCTGCAGCCAGCATGGGGACGTAATCTGATAGACTATTTTGAAAGTTGAAAGTAATGTCCTGAAAAGGACTTAATGTAGTAAGATGTGGGGCGTATTAGGCATACGCCCCTATCTTTGTGATGTCCTTTGTCAGAGTTTAGAGAACTATGCTAATAGATGCTATAATTTCATCATGTTGAGTCTTATAAAACAGAAGATAAACGAGTATAGATTTGCTCTCTTTAAGAAAAATGTATCTTTGAAGCCTAAAAACAGATATTATTGAAAACAAAGAACAGATTTTAGCTATGGCGAATTTATTGACGAAGTGACAGGACCTGTGAATGATGCTGGTCGTGACGTGCATGTAATAGACAAGCAACTCCCTGTTGAAGTAGGTTTTGGTTCAACCCTTTTTCAGATTGCTTTGTGGGTAGTTGGTCCGGTGTTGGTATTTGTTTATTTGTGCTGTTATTGGGTAGTACGATGACAAATCCATTGCTTGTTGGTGTTGTAGGCTGTCTGGTGGGAATTCTTCCTGGTGTTATCTTTTATCTTTATGAAGATATCAGCACGCAACTATTTCCAGAAGTTAGAACAGCGTATTCAGGCTGAGGCATCTAATATTGATAACTATTTGGAACAGCGTGTACAGATACTTCAGAACGTAGTTGGACTGGTAGAGCGTGCTATCGACCTTGATAAAGACGTGATGAAAGGCTGCTGCAGCCCTTCGTTCTGGTGGTGTGAACGAAGGAAATAGAAGTGATGTGAATGCACAAGTAAACACAGCCTTTTGGTCGACTCTTTCCACAGGTTGAGGCTTATCCAGAGTTGAAAGCGCACAATGCTATTGCTGATGCGATGCAACAGAATAACTACTTGCAGCGTGAGATTACTGCAGCTCGTACTGTATATAATAGTCGTGACACAATGGAATACTGATATCTTCTCTGGCCAACAAAGATGATTGTTGCTGCTCAGCAGGGTTACACAACACGCATACCATTCACAGCAACAGCAGAGACACGTGAGGCAGCAAGAGGTAAGTTCTTCTAAGACTACAGAAGTAAATGGTAGAGGATATCTACGATCCACTAAACGAATACATCAGCACCTTTTAAGGAGAAAGTTCAAGAAGGTGGCTGATGAAACCTTTAATGCACTTGCTGAAGAGGCGCAGGTTGATGTTGAGGCTAATCGTGAGACGTGTCGACAAATCTATGCAGGTGAGAAGCAAACTCACGGATGTGTCTGGTCGTATCACGATGTGGACTATCCTATGCGTCATTCTGTGGATAGCTGTGGTGGCTGGTGCTGCTGTTGTTTATGTGAAAGTGGAATGAGTTTCCGATGGAATATCTTTTGATGATAGGTGGAGGGAGCAGCTTTGTCGCTTTGTCTTCCTATTGCTAAAGGTACATCCAGCATTGAAGTCCTTGCGTGTTCAGCATGACGATTTAGCCAATGAGGTGAAGACGTTGAAAGAACAGGCATGGAATCAGATGGCTGCTCTGAATAGGCTTTATGACTGGGATGTCTTTACGCGTATGATGTCGAAAGACTGTACCCAGACTGGAGTTCGACCCTTATTTTACGACACAAACGACTGGCAGACCTTCGTAAAACATACGGATGGAACGACTCCTTTAATGCTGAACGTTCGGTACTTTATTCCCATTCTGGGCTTATCAATGGTAATCCCTTTGTCATCTGTCGAACACGAAAGATGGAGATGGGAGAGAAGACTTATCATGGTCAGAAGACAATTTTCTGGACAACGACAGAGCGAGGACCAGATGGAAAGATACGTACTGTGTCTCACTCGAAACCTTACATGCCAGTGTAACTGCACCCTTATCCTAATTATTTTGAACGTACACGGCTTATCTATGGTAATACTGCAGCACCCGACTTGACTTTCTATCGTAAGCCAAGTGGATTGGCTGGAAAGGAAGATTCATTGCGTTATAAATGGGATCGGTTTAAGTTGAGGCGTAAAGCGCGCAATCTTGATAGCGATGACTTTGCTATGTTGACCAACGAAGAGTTTGAGGTTGCGTTCAATACGAGTAATCGTAATAACAATCAGCAATATGCTTTACTCTTCACGCCATTGGCACAACAGAGTATGATGGCACTGTTGATGGACGAGAAGGAGGGCTATGGTGATGACTTTGATTTCGATAAGCATTACATGATAAACACTATCATACCAGAACATCTACAAGTGTTAGACCTCGATATGAATCCTGCTCAGTATCGTAGTTTTGACTTTGAGAAGGCTAAGAAAGACTTTTACGAAATCAATGCGAGATACTTTCGTGCCATCTACTTTAGTTTTGCACCCTTTGTTGTGTGTACCGATGTATCAGCAGATACGTCCACAGAAGGATATCTATGGACATGATATGGAACAGAAGAGTTCGTTCTGGGAACATGAGGCATTGGCTAACTTTTGGGGACAGGAGAATTTCCAGCATCCCGATTGTGTGACTCCTTGTATTATGAAGACTTCTTCTGCGGCACAAGGAGATGGCAGTACGCTGATTAACGTTACAGCTTACGGCTTCCGTTCAGAACGTCGTATGTCTTATATTAGTAAATATGGCGGTGACGGTTCATGGCATGATGTACCAGTGGAGTGGTATGAGTTTTTACCTGTTGAGGGCAATGGCCGAATTATGATGCAAGAGGATGATGATCAAAATGATACTGACATGAGTCAGAAACAGCGTATGAGCTCATATCAGTGATGTCTTACAGAAAATCGCACTTAGATGTCTATAGAAGACATATTGCATCTAAGATATAAGTAGAGAAATGAAGAAGATAGCAAAGGACGATAAAAGCATCTCACTTTTTATCGTCCTTTTGTTTATGTAAGAGGAGTCTTACGAGAAAGTGAAATGCTTGCCTTAGATTCAATAATATATTTGAGAACAATCATACACATGTACTTTCTAATGTTGACTACTATTTTTGAAACAGTTGAAGAGCATAAGACAATTGAGTATCTTTCCCTGATAAGAAATCATTAACTTTCATTGGTACCAAATAGTTCGGGCTTATTCCTTTCCCTTCTAATGGGAAACCCTTGGGAGAAGAACCTGACGAATGTCCCACAGGAAGTCGATAGAATATTCCGTGTGAAGTCTTAAAAAGACAAATAACACCACCTGTATCACCAGCTGAAGGTGTACCAACCAACACGGCATCACCACTTTCTTTCATTGTAATGAGAAAAGTCTCAGCGGAAGAACAGGAGTAATTACCCATCAAGATGATTACTTTTCCCTTATAGCTGTTAGTGGAAGGAGAAATTGTAGACCCATTCCAATATACGTCGTTTACCTTTTTATTAAGTTCTGCGCAATATTATCTCCTATCCAACTGTTACCTCACCATTCTGACGCACATCAACTATCAAGTATGGGAAGTTTGCTTAGATGCTTCAAAGCTTTGGTGAAGTCTAGTGTCAGCATTATCTTGCATGCTTTTCACGTTAATATATCCAACCCTTTGAAGAAACCTTTTCTCCAGTTACGTTTTTGTTCCTCTGCCTTTGTGGGAACAGACTTAGATTGCAGATGAATGGTGATAGTTATTGGGTTTTCCATGGCGAATAATGCCAAGTGTCTTTATAGGACTTGTATAACTACAGAGTATAGTCAAAGCTGATAGTAGATAGCGAGTGGCATCTGTCGAAGCTGAGACATATTTGCTATTATGCATCACCCATTTATTTGTAGGTACACCATCAACAGTTATAATCTCGTCTTTATCTTGCAATCCTGCCTTTTATAGCAAAGACTGAAGGGATGATTAATAAACACACGATTCCTCAATGATCATGATATTATCCCCTTGTATGAACCAAGGATATAGTATGCTTTTCATTATTTGCATGAGTGCATTTCAAAGTTGGCAAAGAATTCCATTATAAGTAATGAATAAGTCACTTTCGATTGCATGGTGTCAATTTGTTGAAGGCATGTGGCGTGAATCGAACTCAGGTTGATGTGTTTCTTAGTAATATATGGGTATTTCTTTTTGATCTGTTCGAATATCTCTTCGAAATCACTTCGGAAGTCTTTTGGATTAACAGGTATCTTGTCTGCTGTGAATTGTTGAACCTCATCCCAGTCTGCATGCCCATGCGTTGGATACCATCTATTTAGAGCAAACACTGCAAATATAGATACTATTAATCCAAAGGTAACAATCATCAATACAACAGACTTCTTCATAATGCACTTATGTAAAAGTAATGTAATACTAAATCGGTTCATAAGAGAGAAAGCTTTGATTGGTCATAGACTTCCTTTTGAAGCTAAAATATGAGTTGTAAGTGCTTCATACGTTAGACGAAAGGATTTATGAAAATCAGCTTCTATATATCTCTAATGAACCGATTTGAAGATTTATAGAGTATCTTTACAACTTCTCACCATAGCACAAGTCACCAGCATCACCGAAGCCAGGAACAATGTACTTATGCTCGTTCAATCCTTCGTCAATTGCTGCACACCAGATGGTTGTTGAGTCTTCAGGGAAAGTCTTTGCGGATATGTGCGATACCTTCTGGTGTAGCCAGCAAGCAGGCAACATGTACATGACGAGGAGTTTCCTTTGAAAGGATAGCCTTTGTAGCCTAGTTCCATAGAACCACCAGTAGCCAACATTGGGTCAGCGATGATAAGTGTCTTACCATTGATGTCTGGTGTAGCAAGATATTCAACGTGAATACCTACCTCATGATGTTCAGCATCCGTATATTCTCGATAAGCACTAACGAAGGCATTACCAGCATGGTCGAATATGTTAAGGAAACCGTTATGGAAAGGCAATCCAGCACGGAAAAATAGTAGCCAAAACAATCTTGTCAGTTGGTACATTAACCTGAGCTGTACCTAATGGAGTAACAACATCCTTTGTCTGTAGTTCAGTGTTTTAGAAATTTTCAAAAAGCTTCGAACTCTCCGATACGCATAACATTGTTGCTGGGAAGAGCAAAGCGATTCTTCTGATAATCCTTATCACGGATTTCAGCTAAATACTGATTGATAATAGAGTTCTGCTCTGAAAAATTAATGATGTCCATTTTTCTAGTCTTAGGTGTTATAGATAAGCGTTAGCAACTTGCTCTGCAAAAATTTCGGCAAAAATTAAGAAATAAATCTGAGGTTTTGCTAAAGTCTCGATTTGCAAATATAGCCATGCTTGTTGTTTATTTCTTTTAACCTTCTGAGTAAATACTTTGAAACTTTTTCTTCGCTATTTTTGTTTGAACTTAATAATTATATTACCTTTGCGGTGTCTTTTGTAAATAGAGACACAAAAAGAGTGAACAAATCAATTTTCAACTAAATACATTTATAAGAAATGGCAAAGTTTGATAAGAGCGTACTTGAGAAGTACGGTATTACAGGTACAACAGAAGTTGCTTTACAATCCATTCTTACGACGTATTGTCTGAAGAGGAGACAAAAAGAAAGCCTTCAGGGCTATGAAAGAGGTCAGAGACTGAGCTTGTGCAGTAAAACGTAATGACTGGTATCTACACTGGTCGTTCTCCTAAGGATAAGTTCATCGTTGATGATGAGAACTCTCACGATACAGTATGGTGGGATTCTGAGGAATACCATAACGACAACCACCGTGCTTCTAAGGAGGCTTGACAGCTGTTAAGGACATCGCTAAGAAGGAGTTGTCCAACGCTGTCTTTTTCGTTGTTGACGGTTTCTGCGTACTACACGCTGACACACGCATGAAGATTCGTTTCATCGTTGAGGTTGCTTGGCAGGCTCACTTTGTAACAAAACATGTTCATCCGTCCCACAAGCAGAGGCTGACTCGAGCAGGAGCCAGACTTCATCGTTTACAACGCTTCAAGGCTAAGGTTGAGAACTGGAAGGAGCTCGGTCTTCATTCAGAGACTTGCGTTATGTTCAACGTAACAACTAAGGAGCAGGTAATCGTTAACACATGGTACGGTGGTGAGATGAAGAAGGGTATGTTCTCTATGATGAACTACTTCTGCCATTGAAGGGTATGGCTTCTATGCACTGCTCTGCTAACACTGACATGAACGGTGAGAACACAGCTATCTTCTTCGGTCTTTCTGGTACAGGTAAGACTACTCTTCTACCCGATCCAAAGCGTAAGCTCATCGGTGATGACGAGCACGGATGGGATGACAAGGGTATCTTCAACTATGAGGGTGGTTGCTATGCTAAGGTTATCAACCTCGACAAGGAGTCTGAGCCAGACATCTACAAGGCCATCAAGCGCGACGCTCTCCTCGAGAACGTAACTGTTGATGCTAACGGTAAGATTGACTTCAACGATAAGAGCGTAACTGAGAACACCTCGTGTTTCTTATCCCAATCTACCACATTGAGAACATCCAGCTCCTGTAGTCTCAGGGTCCAGATGCTAGCAGGTAATCTTCTGTCAGCTGATCGCTCGGTGTATTGCCTCCAGTATCTATCTTGACTCAGAGCAGACTATACTACTTCCTCTCTGGTTTCACAGCTGTTAGCTGGTACAGAGCGTGGTATCACTGAGCCTACTCCAACATTCTCTGCTTGCTTCGGTCAGGCATTCTTGGAGCTCCACCCAACAAAGTATGCTGAGGAGTTGGTTAAGAAGATGGAGAAGAGCGGTGCTAAGGCTTACTTGGTTAACACTGGTTGAATGGTACAGGCAAGCGTATCTCTATTAGCGATACACGTGGTATCATCGACGCTATCTTGAACCACTCTATCGACGCTGCTCCAACAAAGCAGATTCTACTTCGACTTCACTGTTCCTACACAGCTCGAAGGTGTTGCAACCGATATCCCTCGATCCACGTGACACTCACGCTGATGCAGCTCAGTGGGATGAGAAGGCTGATGACCCTCGCAGCTCGTTTCATCAAGAACTTCAAGAAGTACGAGACAAAACGAGGCTGGTAAGGCCTCGTAGCAGCTGGTCCACAGCTCTAATTCTTTTCGGAATACTTTCGAATAGATATAATAGACCCCATCCGTAGCAATACGGGTGGGAGTTTTTGTTTGTTCTTCTGTAATAGAGATAGTAAGACCGATAATTTGTAGGGTAGAAATATTACATACTATTACTAGCAGTAGTTTTAATTTTGTTTTGTTGTCACTTTTAACACTTTCGTGTAATCATAGTTGATTGTTAATGAGTTAAAGTGGATGTTTTTGAGTGACAGGAGTGACAGCAAAAGTTTGTTTTGGTAAGATTATGTTCTGTCTCTTATGATTTAATTATTCATATAGAGAACCCTGTTAGGATTTTTGTTCTTCCAAAATGTTGAGGATATGTTAAAGCACTTATATAATAACGCACACGGAGATACAGAGGGAGACGGAGCTAAACGCCATGTCGTGGAGGTGCTGATGGCACAATGAGCGACGGAGGGTAGCGCACAGATTCCTAATAACTTTTAGGATAAACGCTTTGTATATAAATTGCTAATAGAACTGGCAACTAATCTCCTTTGCTCTATGCACTGACTGTGCCTCTGTGGACTACCATCAGTATGCTTTTAATACCTCCGTACCCTCCATTTCTCTGTGTGATATTTCGCCAGAGACCCAAGATTAGGCGGATTATTATCACCCAAATTTCTGAAGACCCATATTTTTGTGAACATCCAACCTCCGTTTCCCTCAGTTTCTCAGTATGGTTTATCATGTTGTAGGCTTGCTTTATTGTTTTCATCTGATTATCAAACTTCTAATGGGGATTATGGCGAATGTGTTGAGTAGTCCGCACCACTGTGTTCAGCCTCCGCACGACTCAGTGGACGCTCCGCACAAGATGTGCGAGGCATCATTACGTTGACAGAAAGAAGTAGGATGAGCTACGATAGATATTTATTTGAGTAACAGTAGACTATCAAGGCGAATATAATTCCTTAAATGTGTAAACTATTTCGATACTAATTACTCTATTTTCTTTGTGCTATCAGGTAAGAACTTTCTAAATTTTTGTTCTATATTATTCGTGTCAAGTACCTTTAACTGTTCTTTTGCCATTTTATGGAGAATCTCAAAACGTTGTTTTTCTGATACCCCTTTGCTTTATCATTTCAGAATTAGCAGATTCCATATTAGATAATACTACTAACTGGTTGATGCTTGCAGTTTCTCTAAGATTTATTCCTTTAGATGCCAAATTCGGGTTCGCTTGAGCCCATTCTTTTGCTTTACACCCAAAAGAGAATTATATTTAACATATCAGCTTCTGTTGCATAGATAATCCCATGCTTGATAGCATTAATGTCCATTTTAGGAATAATCACGTTTTTAATAGCATCAGTATGAAGTGTATAATTGGTTTTGGATAGTATCTCGCTTTGCTGTTCCACTCTAACGAAAGTGGATCGCTCTCTTGTTCTTTTAACCGCTGGTATTCCTACAATATAAAGTTGGAAATGTAGGACTTAGCCATGCCAAAATTAAAGGCTATATCCTTGTGTGCGTAGTTCCACCATACCTGCCAGCTTTAGACATAATACCTATCGCATTTGTCTTTTGTATCCATTGCTTGGTGGTTAGAGTAAAATGAGTTTAATCCTGCGCTATTTCTAAACCCATCGAATTCGGTGGGATTAAAATTTAGGTTGTAAGCTGTTCCCATGCTCCCAAATATTCTATGTGCAGTCTTAGCGTAACCAGTTCTGAAAGGACATAATCCGTCCTTTTCTTTGTCTTTTGAAATGCGCCACATCTGCTAGGGCAATGTAATGTCTCATTTCCTATCAGCACAGATATTTCTGTACCTGCACTGTTATCTTTTGATGCATTCTATATTTTAGTTATTATATCAGCAGAAAGTCAACACACACCTCAGTATTGTTAGAGTCTTTTTGGGTTTTATACGATCGCAATGAGGGCAAATGATCGTGATGTAATGTAAAATAAGTAGACAATCAAAGATGCGTAGAAAAGTAGAAGAGAGATAAGGTTTTAAGTCGAGAAAAGTCGAGTGAAAAAGATAAGCGCAAATCGGAAAGTTTCAGTGAAGGTAAGGAAGATAGCAGTTTATCAGATGTGATTTATTGGTCATTTTCTCAAGTTTATCGTTACTTTGGCAATACTTACTAAACAAACTACGCAGTTATTTTCGATATTTTACATAATTAACCTCGTTAAAGACGTTGATTCTGAAGAATTTGATTAAATTTGCAGCTAAATTCAATTATTAGTATCTGATGGCGTAATAAGATATATACTCGTAGCTTTAATGGTGGCTACTTTTGATCAATGACATCTTGTCTCAAGGACGACGACGAGAAAATAGTGTAAAGTCAAAGACACGGCTATTTTGAGTTTTCTTTGGGACACCAGCGCGTGACACCGTTGCCAAGAATGGTAGGCGATAGTACTTATACTGGCAACTCAATGCGTGCATAGTTAAGTCTCTATATTGATCAGGGACAGGGCATTTGATTTATAACCCTGACTTTTGCCATACGGTACGAAGCAGCAAGTGCGTTTGGCCAAGATTGGTGACTAAAGAATAGCGGAACTGTTACAGTTATCAAGTCAACTACAGAGGAGAAGTTTACACTTATTACAGCAGCATGATTCTATTGACTTCAGCACTCCACGTACTTTCCGTGCTTTATTCAAAACAAGGGAAGTGAGGCAGAGATTACATGTTTCTGTGAATGTCTCAGTAAGCAGAAGGGCAACGTGTTCAGCTGGCAGGCACTGCAAGCGACAGCAACTTTGACTTGCTTGCGCAGCGATGAAGGCTGTTAGTGCGGGTAGCAAGGTGTTTGTCTTCGGTGCGAATGGCAGTCAGACTGTTGTTTATGCTGCGTCAAAGGATAATGGTAATAGCTGGACAAAGCTTCAGTGAAGATCCTTTACTGCAAAATGCTTATAAAGTGTGCGTACAGGTACTAAGCTTTTCGTTATCGATAATGGTACGGTTTTATAGCTCTACAGATGGCAATAGCTGGACTCACAGTACAAACAGCAGTTTGAAGTAGTCGTGCGCAGCATCGCCAGCAGAGTTGTTTGTCTTTTCAACGTCAGGTACGTTGTTGGCTTTCAAAGAACAACGGTGTTACTTGGACTAATCGAGTCATTAGATAGCAAACGCATCGCTCCTTCCAGTAAGCAATATCAATTCTTCGCTTACAGCAGTCTACATCTGACTGTGTCATGCCCTGCTTGTTGGCACACTCGCAAGCGGACAAAGAATGCCGTGCATGGACGAAAACTTTCTTTGATCGTCAGAATGGAGCCATGGAGCTATGTAGAGAGTAATGCTGACAAGTTCCAACTCCCTCTTAGCAAGAGCCTCGTTGTAAACTATGATAAGGGCGCAGTTTTCGCGTTGGTCTTAATAGCAGTGGTAAGTTGCTTTCTTATGCTTCTCTCTCTCGTGATGGTGGTATCACATGGAAGAGCGATAAGAGCTCACTCATCCAACGAGATACGCAGCTAAACGGCTTTTGCAGCAACAGTTGATAGCGACGAATACCTCTGGGTAATCAGTGGTACAAAGGTTTCAGGTGGTAGACTCAATCGAGTAGGCTGCATTGAACCCTAGCCGCTTGCGAATAAGCTTATTCAAAACTGGACAACAATGAAACGTATCTTCATCAACCTCCTTCTTGCTGCTACGCTCTATGGGCGCAGTCGGATCCGGAGCATAAAGATGAGATTGCGCCGGTGTAGGTATTGCATGAGAATACGAAGGACTTTAATGAGTCGTTGTTCAAAAGACCCACAGCCGATGGGAACGGTGCTGGCAAGATATAATCTCAGTCCTTATATGGGATTAAAGATGAACGTATCGTTTGGAAAAATGAAAGGTCTTTTCGGCTGATGTCAGCGCGACTTTCACTATCCACGTTTTTGCTTCGCCTGCACATTTGACAATTCATTGGTTGATGTAGGCTTGCATACGAATATAACTTCCTTCCATACGGTACGGGTCGTGACTATCGTGGTGCACAGTGTTTGTCACCACGCAATGATAGGATTGAGTGCACACCCATGTTAATAGCGAAGGTGGCGACAGTAAGTCGGTGCTCACAGCAAACCTCCCAATCGGATGTAAAGAAAAGGTGAGGAACGAATGAACGTAGATTGGAATGGGCTTTACATTTCACGCTTAGCGATGAGTTAGACGGACAGAAAGCACTCCTACGGCATTAAGAGTAGCGGACTCTTTTAAGAACTACTGGATAGTTATTCAACCCTGCAACTGACGTCTCTTTCATAGTTTCATGGCAAAGTGTAAGACTGGTCATCAACGAGGACGAGTAAAGTTAGTTCCGACCCATTATATAAGGTAGTTCGCCCAGCGTGCATGACACTGAATAAAACAGTTTATCTTCAGAGATATGGCAGAAGAATTAGATATGACACGAATACCTCAGTAGTGCTAATCACAATGGATGGTAATGGACGTTGGGCAACAGAACGTGGACAAGCCACTGCCCTACGGACATCAGGCAGGAGATACCGTTCGTCGCATTTCACATCTGGGAATGTGTACGATTGGGTGTGAAGCTTTCAATCTATACCTTCTCAACAGAGAACTGGAATCGTCCTACGGATGAGTAGCGCGTTGATGGGACTTGTGCTTACGCTCGAAGATGAAATCTTCATGAAGAATAAGTGCGTTTGCGTTATTGGCTGACATGTGCACGTCTGCCAGAAGAAGTGCAGAAGAAGTGCGTGAGACTGAAGACATACATGCAAAGAACTCTGCAATGACAATGCAGTGGCGCTTAGCTACAGTGCACGTTGGGAGATAGTGCAGCAATGAGGGAGATTGTCTGCAGAGCATCAGGCACAGTACTGAACCTTTGCGTCCTGGAATGATTACAGAAGAGGTAGATTAGCGAGCATTTAGAGACAAACTTTTATGCCTGACCCAGACCTCTTGATTAGAACAGGTGTGAGCTGCATCTCCAATCACCTCTATGGCAGAGTGAAGCTTACTCTGAGCTGTATTTCTGTGATACCCATTGGCCTGACTTCGATGAGCAGGATCGGTAGAAAGCTATTGCGAGTTTCCAGAGTCAGACAGCGTCGCTGGAAAGACTGAGAAACAAGTAGAAGAAAACGAACAATTAAGTTACGCGATAGATGACTAAAAATAAATAGGTGTTGATGCTCCTTGCACCTCTGGAGTTTCGCTCACGATGAGTGCACAGCAGAAGATTGTAAACCCAGATATCACATATTCAGGTACTCCTAAGACTTACATGTTGGCAGGACTGACCGTTACTGGTATTGAGGGCTATGGAGGATGTGCTCACCACTGTACCCAGGGGCTCGTTGTCGACAGAGTTGAGGTTCAGGTACGGCTATCACAGATGCTGTGAAGCTTACACTAAAGCATGGACTTTTCTCGATGTTTCCATCTTGTTGACTCTCTATTGTGGAGATAATATCTATCTGAAGATATACCTTGCACCACGTCCCTCGTATCTCTACCATTAACTATACGGATTGAAGAAGACTGAGCGTGAGGATATGGATAAGAAACTCGGTCTTTTGAAGGGTGGACAGATTACGCCTAACATGATTGACCGTGCGAAGATACTTGCAAAGAAGTACTTTGAAGACAAGGGTTACAAGAATGTTGAGGTCTTCTATTCGTCAGCGTGACGATGTTGCAGCTAAGAATCAGGTTATCCTCGACATCGATGTAGATCAGAAGGAGAAACTGAAGAGCGTCATCATCATTGATGGCGACAACCAGTTGGGCGAAAAGAAGATTGAAAGGAACTCTAGTGGGCGTGCCTTACAAAAACCCAGCGAGGCTGGTAAGCTTATCTTAAAGTCGAAGAAGTTCACTCCTGAGCGTTGGGCTGAGGATAAGAAGAATCTTATTACAAAGTACAACGAATATGGATATCGTGATGCTATGATTTTGAAGGATAGCGTTTGGAACGTTGATCCGAAGCATGTTAATGCTCATGTAAAGGTAGATGAGGGTGCGTATTTATATCCGCAATATCAAATGGGTAGGTAATACTATTTATACAACTGATTATCTGTCACGTCTATTGGACATGAAGAAGGTGATGTGTATAATCAGACATACTTGAATAAGTCTTTCGGTAGATGAGGATGCTGTGAGGAATGCTTGCTGAATAATGGTTATCTCGCAGACTTGACCCAATAGAGATAAACATGGAAGTTGGTGACTTATTGACCTGAGATGCGTATCGTTGAAGGTCAGCAGGCACTGAATCAAGCGTGTGGTTATTAATGGTAACGACCGCCTTTTACGAGAATGTAGCAGCGTCGAGCGCGAACAAAGCCGGGCGATCTCTTCTAAGGGAAGCACTCCAGCGTTCTGCACGTGAGTTGGCTTCAATGGACACTTCGACCCAGCAGCTACTAATCCAGAGCCTGTTGCAAACGAAGAGGATGTACTGTAGATATCAACTATAACCTCAAGCAGAAAAGTCAAAACGACACGTTGAGCTTTCACTCGGTTGGGCAGATCAACGGGCAGTATCGTCGTGTCGGTATGAAGTTGAATAACTTCTCAAGGCAAACCTCTTCCGTAAGAACCGTGAGCATCGTGGTATTCTTGCCTATCGGTGATGGTGAAACACTTTCATTGGGTGCACAGACCAACGGTACTACTACCAGTCGTACAATGCACAGCACTCAACCAACTGGTTGGGCGGTAAGCGTCCTATCCAATCAATGTGGTATGTCGTATTCAAAGCAGACTGACGTATCAAGCAACCATTATAATAGTGGTTGCATGAATAACTATAACAACCATCGTTACGGTTATGGTAACTACAATTACAATAGCTACGAGAACCATTATGACCCAGACAAGTATGTGAAACCTTTGAGTGTCTATGCTGGTTGGGGTAAGCGTCTTAGCTGGCCTGATGACTATTTCACCTTGTCACTCCAGCCACAGTACCAGCGTTACATGTTGCGTAACTGGCGTTACTTCATTATGTCGAATGGTTCAGCGAACAACTTGAACTCTCAACATTGCGCTTAATCGTACGTCAACAGACAACCAACTCTTCCCACGTCGTGGTTCTGACTTCAGTATCATTGACGATTACCCGCATGGTCTAAGTGACCATAAGGACTATGCTCACTTGGCAATCGATCGCAACTCCAACCCTACCACAGGAGCAGCAGGAGAAGTATCGCTGGGGTTGAGTATCATAAGTGGAAGTTCAAGGCCTGCGTACCTTACAGCCCCTATAAGTGGTCAGAAATGGCCTTCGTCTTGATGACTCCGTGTTGAGTTCGGGTTTGTTGGGAAAGCTACAATAAAAAGCACGACAAAGTCCGTTTGAAACTCCACTACATGGGTGTGGTGATGGTATGAGGGATACTCTACTGGGTACGCTGAGGAGACAGTTGAGTCTTCGTGGGTTACGAGACGTCTCACTCACTCCACACGCGCCAGAGGGTTATGCTTACAGCCGCATGTCATGGAGCTCTCGCTATCCATTCCTCTTGCGTAATACAACCATTTATGGTCTTGGATCTGCTTGAGGCTGGTAACGCATGGACAGAGACAAAGTAAGTTCAATCCATTTTGACATGAAGTGTTATTCTGCATGGTCTTGGTGTTCGTATCTCTCCCAATGGTGGTGGGCAAGGATGGGCACTGACTGGCTTTATGGTTTCGACAAGGTATTTGCGCGAAAGCGTGGCAGCGTTCCACTTTATCCTCGGCAAGAATTCTAAGTAGAAGCTCAAAGGGTAGAGAAACTAACTGCAAGATTGCCCAAAATAGAATTATGTTATTAAAGCAAGAAAAGTGTACGAGAAAATGTATATTAAAGAAAGGTTTAGGAGTAATGTTTCTTCTTTACCTCATTTGCTTTTCTCACCTTTAACAGCTTCCTCTGCACAGAAAGCTTTTGCACTGATTGATATGGAGTATATCCTCAAGAAAGCCAGCTTATGAGCGTGCAAATGTTAGCAGTTGACCAGGTAAGCAAGAAAGTGGGCAAGCTGAGGTTGAGGCACCCAACACAGAGGCTTCCTACAGATGTATAAGAATTCACTCAGAACGGTGTAGTCTTCCTCTTCAGGACCAAAAGAAGAAGAAGCAGGAGGCTATCATGGCAAGGAGAAAAGAGAGGCATCCGACCTCAAACCAGTACTTCGGTCCAGAGGGCGAGCTCAGCACAGCTGCACCAGTCTGATTACTCCTATACAAGACGAGATTTACAATGTGCAGTAAAGCGATATCTCAGACCAGCAGGCTATAGTTTGTTATTGACCGTTCAAGTAATGCTGCTGGTAATATCTATGGTTCGCCAAAGGTAGATATTAGTAATGAGGTGCCGCAGAAGCTTAGGATATTCCTTATCAGCAAGGGGAAAGCTCGAAAAACTAGTTCTCCTAGCTGTCCGAGGAATACTATCACCGCAGATAAAAAGCATACACAAACAATTAAACAATAAAAGAAATGAAAAGTTATGATGTTGACGCTCTGCGCACCAAATGACATTGTTCGCAGCAGAAGTTTTGGTCACCTTGACTCACAGGCTCTCTCCAGTCACCCTAGAGGCCGCAGCTGTGCGTCGAGTAAGTTGGAAGTTTAAGGCATCGAGTTACTGCTCGAAGAGCTCTTGACATGCAGGGCTGAATTGCAGCGTCACAGAGGCATGCCGACAAGTCTAAGAGCACACAATGAACGCTACAAAGCAGGGCTGGAGACTGAGAAGAGCTTGCAGGATAAGGGTACAACGATCCAGCAGACTGCCCAGGACAAACCAGAAGCTTTTCAATGAGGAGCGCAGAAGCAGCTCGGCCCCTGTTCTCGAGAGTTCGTAATCGCTATCGCAGCTGTTGCTAAGGCTGGTAACCGTAGTTTGCACCATGGAGAAACGCAGCTGGTCACGCATTGTAGATCAACGAGGCACTCCAGCAAGGATATCACCGCTGAGGTAAAGGCTCCAGTTGGCCAAGACGAAAGTAAAACATTGCGGGTGCCTTTGCCCCGTGGTTGATTCTCCTCGATTTAGCGGTCTTTTAAGCCCTGGGATATGGTGCACTCCTACTATGGTTCGTCTTTTGAGAGTGCATTATGATGATGACTCGGATTTATTTTCATGATAAGAAATTATTTACGGGAAAAGAGTCATTTATTTTCGCGATATTTATCTTCATGAAAAGAATGGTAGAAAGATGGTCAATGGGGTAGGAGATGAGCTTCTCCAATCAATGGACTAACGCTGTTTTAGAGGAGAAAGAAAGCGGGTGAGGTCACCGCACGGATATATGTTCTTGCGATGACCTCATTTTTGTTTATATATTGAAGAGATAATAAAAGATATAATGAAAACTATTCTTTTCCCTCGTTTTTCATGCTTTTGCCACTTGGCAGTAACGGCACACAGCAGAGCGCCCTTTCAGCATTCAAGTCAGGCTTACTTTTAGCTATGCGATACAGGCGTTGCATGCAATGGCAGACTTCGCGCCACTGCCACATCGCAGTTATAACGAGCTGAAGGCAAAAGTATGATGCTGAGACAGCTGTTCGTAGAGTGATTTTCAACACCCGATATGAGGACTCTTTGACGCAGCGTAAGTTGGAACCATCTATTCTTCGTGGTCGCCAGGCAGAGTTGAGGAGCTGATTGGACCGCAACGTTGCCTTTTCGTAAAGGAGTCTGAGCGTCTGCTGAAGAAGGCAGAAGGAGATATCTACGCACTGTTCACGCAAAGCTTGAACAACGCTGTACGTCAGATGGGTAAGGAAAGCGGTTACGCTTTCATTCTGGAATACGGATAACAATAGTGTCCCATCTAAGTTAATACAGCGATGGAGAAGATGTTACAGAGGGCTTTGATAGCTGCCTTTGAAATAAAAGAATTTCACCCGCAGAAAAGGCTTTGAGCTATGGTGTGGATGCTCAGCACAAAGCGTGTTGGGCATCCGCACAGGATGTGCGGAGCGTCCGCAACCACTTTGCACTGCGTGACATCGGACGACGATTAACTGCACTGAATAAGACTAGCGACAAAGTATTCTAAACAGCCGACCCATCGGTACTGATTCTGCGAAAGCGGTGGACTCAACTATTCTGCACATGGTATTCGCCAGCTACTCCCAGAGTACTGACTATCTCTTTACTTGGGTGCGATAATGCGCGTGCTCCATACGGTTCACGCCCTCGACGTTGCCTGCCACCAGTTCAGCGCGTCAGGCTGTGATGAGCTCTTTCTGACTCGCTGCCAGCGGTTATCTGAGGTTGCAGGCTGCAGCTCCCGCCAAAGCACCTGCACGATTCAGCAGAACGATCTACTGCCCAACTGCGACCGATAGGCGGAGTGTTGCGTGTGGATTTCCTGCCCCACGGCGAGGTCATCGCGAGCTACCCACTCACGTCATGTGGTGTGTTGGCATACTGACGAACGTCAAGAGTAAGAAGTACAACCTTTGAAATACACTGTGGGAGGACAGGAAAGGTGACGGGCGTTCCTTTGTCCGCTCTGGGGTGCCAATCACATGATGACAATGGAAGCAGACAGTCCTGGTGCTGATTACCTCGTAAAGCAGCTGCATCGACCATATCACATGAGTCGATCCAGAGATTGGACACGCTCATTCTGGCGTAGTACGCATCCCATTCTCATGCCGAAAGATACTAAAGCATGTGCCACGGGCACGTCATCGTGCCCCAGGAGCGAGGCGTAGCGGAGAGTCTGGCAAGACTCATTTCCGTCGCCATCTGATATGGATGCACGTTGTACGAAGAATGCCACAGTGAAAGTACTACACCACAGAAAACTCCAGAAAGTTTTAAAGAAACATGGGCACGCATCTTCCACATGAGCAGGTTAATTGGAGCATGTAGATTCGGAATGTTCTAAACAGACAATAAAACAGCCTGTTGAGTCGTTAGATAAGAACTAAAAAGTAAAAGATGAAAAAGTTATCTATATTGTTTTTTCTGTCAGTTGTCATGATTATGGCAGCCTGCTCTGATGATGATACTTTCACAACATCACGGAGCAATCTGCTCTCTTTTTCAACTGACACACTACGACTTGACACCACTTTCTCCAACGTTCCGACATCTACTAAGATTTTCTGGGTGTATAATAAGTCGGCGATGGATTGCGATTAACCAATGTACGTCTGGCACAAAATCAAACGGGTTTCCGTGAATGTAGATGGTGAATTCCTCATTGCCAAGTCACTACAGAATGGAAGTCACGCAACAAGGATAGTATTCAGGTATTTGTCGAAATGACATCACCTTTTAATAATGCCGCAACACCGCAAGAGGTAGTTGATAATCTTTTGTTCACGCTCGAAAGTGGTGTACAGCAGAAGGTAAACCTACGTGTCTACAGCTGGGATGCAGAGTTGGTAAAGGGTCGCAAGATTACATCTAATACTACTTTGACTAGCATAAAACCGATTGTTTTCCAAGACACATTGAAGGTGGAGCTGGTGATACACTGACAAATTCCAGCCTGAACAACCGTGTACTTCTCTCAGAAGGCTGCCCTTGATGTTTATGGAACACTCGCGTTGCACAGCAGACAACCTGTGACATTACGAGGCGATTGGACAGATTTTAAGTATCTTCTTAATACACGCCAGTGGTCAGTGGCAGAGAGTACGCCTCATACAGGTTATGATAATGTTCTTACGCATACGGACATCCATTCAACCTATAATGTGTACTCGCGATAGTGCAATGACAGCACGTACGAAGTTGACGATTGCTAAACTCTAATCGTTCATAACTGTCAGGTTATGTTTACAAGCGACAAACAGTAAGGCTGTTGCCTATAACTCACAGTTCTCAACACGCTGATGGACTCAGTGGCCTTTGTGGGAGGAGAGACTTTGATCATTGTACTTCGCACAGTATTCCATCCTTTCGATAGTAATCGTGGTGCGGCGTTGATTTCGGTAATCATTGACAACAAAGACTATCCCTCTCTCAGACCTTCCATATGGTCAACTCGTTTAAGGGACAAGCTGATGATTTGCCTATGGTGGAACAAGGAAGGGTAACAGCCAACTATCACTTCTATAATTGTATTCTTCGTATGCCAAAACCTAAGGAAACGGCTTTGTTATCAAATTCACAGATGTCATCTGGGAGAATAATAAGGATTATCCAGATGGTGGTTCAAAGTAGTTTATACAGTAGATGGCGACAAACAGAAGTACGATTTCCACAAAAGGCTGGTGTTGTGAGAATATCCAAGACACACGCGGACTCGCCTTGGCGATACTGTTTTGCAAACCAGATCATGATGGTAAGCAGCGGATAGTCCAGATATCGGCTGTTATGAAACTGATTACTAATTAAGCATAATATTAGGCGTATTAGGCCAATAAGCCCAATAGCGCCAATAACCCCACCATCAATAATAAATATCAATACGAAGACAATAGACATAAGCATCAAGATAGTTTTTGCCAACAAGATGAACTCTCAAAGGCTGATCAGCACCTCGTTCAAAGAGGTCAGGAGGCAACTGGTAATAGTTATTCTCCTTATAGCCGCTTCCGTGTTGGAGCTTGCCATTGCTAATGGTACAGAAGTTATCGAGCCAATCGAGAATGCTGCTTTCCCATCAGGTTTATGTGCAGAGCGTTCAGCAATCTTTGCTGCTCAGTCTGTTTATCCAGACCAAGTTGTGACCACACTTGCTATTGCTGCAGCCAATGAGTATGGTTTGACGAGTGACCCGATAGTTCCTTGTGGAGCCTGCATCGGCGTTATTTTAGAAATAGAAGACCAAAAACAGCCTATTCGTATCCTTCTTCATGGTACGGCAGGCATATATGTTATCAATAGAGGACCCTTCGCCTCAGTTTTAGAGAACCAATGAAGTAGCTCCTTTGTTTTATCGAATGTAATAATGGAATATTTACCAAAAGACCCAACAATATTAGAAGCAGCGTTAACATGCTACTACGTGATGAAGAGTTTGATACTTTAGAGTCACTTTGTTACAATTTCAATGAAGATATAGATAAACCCTAAAGCCAACTTATGAAGCAGGCTATGTCTATGTAGCGAAGAGTAAAGCATCAGTTTCGTCCAATAGGTTTTGATGAATAAATAGATAATAGACAAACAGTTAATCCTTGCATGGCGTGCTTTATTTATAGCTCAATAATGATTCCACTATTATTCACATCGAAGGAAAGTAATTCTTTCTGTATTTGAGCCTTTAAGACTTCCATATGACAACCGTCTCTTATATAATCCACGGCAGTACCTGTAGAACAGGTGACCATGAGCATAGAACCCTGTCTATCAGTCTCATAATCGAGGTCTATACCAACGATAGCGTTAGCACCAAGTGTTTCTGCACGTTGCATCATTTCGAAATGGAGGTTTCTTTGCCTCACGCAGCACCTTTCAGGCTCTCTGCCATGTCCACCGATGCTCCTGATGCCAGCAAGGGTTTTTATGAAGCTAGCACCGATAATTGTTTCCTGTGACAATTCTTTTATACCTTGATAGACGACCTTCAATGGTTGGGGTTAGTTGTGGATAATCATAATCTTTGTCAGTATTAATAATATAATTGATATGTAGACTATTACTGATGTCTTACAACACATGACAAAGATAATAAAATTCTATGTAGACGCATCATGGCTGACAATTATTTTGTAATTTTGCATCATTAAGATATAAACAACGGCATTATGCAAGACTTAGTAATTTACAATACACTGCATCGTAAGAAGGAACTCTTCCAACCGATTGCAGCTCCTAACGTAGGAATGTATGTCTGTGGACCAACTGTTTACGGCGATCCACACCTCGGACACGCACGTCCTGCTAACACCTGATATTCTTTTCCGCTATCTAAACACATAGGCAAGGTCTGTTATGTTCGTAACATCACGGACGGGGCCATTTGGAGTACGATGCTGACGAAGGTGACGACAAAATAGAGAAGAAGGCACGTCTTGAGCAGTTGGAGCAATGGAGATTGCGCAGCACTATACCAACCGCTACGATGATATGAGCGTTCGCTCAACGTTCTTCCACCAAGCATCGAACCGCATGCAACGGGACATATCATTGAGCAGGAAGAGTTAGTAAATCAGATTCTTGCCAACGGCTATGCCTATGAAAGCAATGGAAGTATCTACTTTGATGTAGAGAAATACGATAAAGACCACCACTATGGCGTTCTTCTGGTCGTAACATCACCGACATGATAAACAACTCTCGTGAGTTGGGCGTTGTGAGAAGCATAATCAGATAGACTTTGCCCTAAACGTGTTATGCCAGAACATATCATGCGATGGCCATCTCCATGGCGATGGTTTCCCAGGCTGGCATTTGAGTGTACAGCGATGACGCAAGTATTTGGGCGATCACTTTGATATCCACGGTGGCGGAATGACCTAATCTTCTCCTCACCATGAGTGCGAGATTGCACAAGCTGTGACTTCACAGGGTGACGAAAAGGAAGTATTGATGCACAACAACATGATTACCACCAACGGACAGAAGATGGGCAAGTCACTTGGCAACTTTATTACGCTTGAACAGTTCTTTACTGGCGAGCATGATACGCTCACACAGGCTTACTCTCCAATGACGATTCGCTTCTTCATCCTCTCTGCTCACCACGGAACAGTTGACTCTCAACGAGGCACTACAAGCAGCTGAGAAGGGATACGACGTTTACGAATGGTATTGAGGACTTGGCACGCATTCAGCCTGCTGCGTCAGATGAGAATACAAAGAAGTTTGTTGCTGGTTTCCGTCAGGAAGTAGCGCATACGCAATGAACGACGACTGATGACCCCTGCTGTCATCTCAACCTCTTTGAAGCTTGCCACTTAGTGAACATCCTCATCGACCATAAGGCGCAGATTTCAGCCGACGACCTTAAGGAACTTACTGAGGCAATGCAGCTCTTTGCCTTCGATATCCTCGGTCTTCAGAATGAGCGTGGAGCCAATAACGATGCTCGTGAGGAGGCTTACGGCAAGGTGGTTGATATGGTACTCGACTCGTGCAAAGGCAAAAGCAGAGAAAAATGGGCTGTTAGCGACCAGATTCGTGATGCTCTTGCTGAGGCAGGCTTCCAAGTTAGACACCAAGGACGGTGTTACGTGGAAACTTGAACACGATGTTCCGAAACTTCTTATATAACTTCATTGAGGAGTGGATATTCTATTTGGCGGTGGAAGAAGGTAAAGAGATAAAGGATTATGAGTGGGTGCTATTCTATGCGTATTGCTCATATCCAATTCTGTAAGGATAGATATTCTTTAGTGTGTTAGCGGTAATGCAGTGTAATAGGAATAATTTATCTCATTTTTATTCAATTATTAGGATAATAACCGCCTACAATATGAACGAACAAAGACTCTTCCTTTTCTTGCTTGATAACTGTGTGCTGGTAGGGCTTGGCTTATTCTTTGGTTGTTTCCTTCTAAGCAGACCGCTAAGCCAGCAACGATTGAAAAGACTCGGATTCAGTTGTTTTCGTACAGCCGAAAGTCATTGTAAATGACACGACAAAGACATAAAATGTCAACAGAGATTAATATCGTTCTATCTTAAAAGAGTTAAATGGTCAGGATGGCTTCATCCATGATGACTGTAGGTTTCTCACGCAGACATTGATAGATAAGCTTTCGTGTTATTGCGTTGCCCACTATTTACCTTGTTCCCACTCTCTGAACATTGGGCTGGCGGACCCAAGATGGTCGTTGGATACGAAAATACGCTCTGAGGGTGGAAACTGGTATAGCATATAAAGTTACACAAACCAAGGAGCAATTGCAATCTTGTTTATGAATGGTAACTGACAAAGATGCAGAGAAGGATTGACATGCCTATCAATATATGGTCAAGCTTCGAGTTTTCGGATGCAGATATTGCAAGAAACTTGTGAAGATGGACAACATCCAAAGATGAAATCGTTTAAAGGCTATCCGTTCTTATCTCTCTCGCTGAACCTAACGATAGACCTTGGATGCACCTGCTTATAGAAAGTATCTTGGAGAAAGCTAGAAAGCTGGAGAAGGAGTCTATAAGAACAAGTATTCTGGTAATTATCATTGACTGGGTTGGATAGTCCTGGTATTGATTATCTTTCGATATTCCTTCCTTTCCATTGTTCCCGATAAGG
>BNJS01001604.1_pt1 | contig 29385 bp, 40 predicted proteins | sample 8540461 | NCBI WGS metagenome assembly BNJS01 (sample SAMD00202454, study PRJDB9452) | human saliva metagenome | isolation source: human saliva | place: Japan | reverse complement strand
GGTCAAAAAAATAGTCAAGAAAAAAGTCTGATTTATAGCATAAAAAAGAGAGTGGGACAGAAATCTGTAATTCGTTAGAATTCGATTTCGTCGTCCCACCTCCGCACAGTTGAGTAGGGCTGTAAAAGCTGATGAAATCAGCGTAGTAGAGCCCACTCAACCACTGCGTCTTGCTCGACAACCCAAAGACAATTGAGAGGCTAGGACTTTTGTCCCAGCCTCCTATCGTTTTAGAAGGGAAGTTCCTCCTCTTCCAAAACTAGATCTGCTAAGTCTTGGCCTGCATTATTTTCACGCATAGCACGTTGGGCACGACTTTCCAAAAGTTGGAAGCCTGTAGCGAGAACTTCGGTCACATAGTTGGTCTGACCATTCTTCTCGAACTTACGGGTACGAAGCTCCCCATCGACAGAAATGAGACTGCCTTTAGTCGCGTAGCTAGCCAAGGTTTCAGCAAGTTTTCCCCAGACAACAATATTGATGAAGTCGGCTTCACGCTCCCCGTTTTGATCCTTGAAACGACGATTAATGGCAATGGTTGCACGAGCAACTGACTTGTCGTTGTTTGTTTTGTGCAATTCTGGTGTAGACGTTAAACGTCCAATCATAATAACTTTATTATACATTTTTCATCCTCCTACTTATCTATTCGAAGGAAAAGAAAAAAAGTTACAAGATTTGTAACTTTTTTTAATAATATTAATCTCTATGAATCATAAATCCAGTTGCTTGTTGATTGGCCATGATAGTCATATCGGTGATTTGCACACGACGTGGTTGACTGGTCACATAAACAACGGCATCAGCGATGTCTTGTGCCTGCAAAGCTTCGAGTCCCTGATAGACTGTCGCCGCCCGTGCCTCATCTCCATGGAAACGGACTTTTGAAAAATCAGTTTCTACAATTCCTGGCTGGATAGTGGTCACCTTGATATCTGTCGCAATGGTGTCAATCCGAATCCCATCTGAAAAGGTTTTGACTGCAGCCTTGGTTGCTGAATAGACTGCTGCACCAGCATAGGCGTAAATACCTGCAGTAGATCCCATATTGATAATATGCCCTTGATTAACTGCTACCATGGAAGGTAAGAGGCAACGCGTAACCGCCATTAAGCCCTTGACATTGGTATCCAGCATGGTCAACATATCCAACTCTTCATAGTCCTGATAAGGAGCTAAGCCTAAAGCAAGTCCAGCATTATTGACCAAGATATCAACCTGACCTACAGTCTCTAAAATTTCTGAACAAACAGTCTTTACCATGCTCATATCTGTAACATCTAATGGAAAGGTCCAGACTTTTTGATTCAGAAAGGCTTCTGAAAACTCGTTTTTTAAGACCTCGAGTCTTTCTGTTCGACGCCCTGTGAGTACAACATTCTCACCCTTTTCTAGATAAGCACGCGCAATGGCTTCACCAATACCTGATGTTGCACCTGTAATGACTACATTTTTTGCCATCTTATTTCCTTCTATTTTTATTATTAACTTTCAAAGTTCAAGATGTTATCGTAGTAATACTCACCTAGTTTTTTAGATCTTTCTTTTATACTCTCATTCGTAAATTCTAGATTATTATCTAAAAACACTTTAATTTGATCATACTTTGATTTTTTATAAACTTCTATTTTTTCTTCAAAAGTTAGGTTGTCAGCTTCCTCGTTTAGACTTCTTTCCAAGCAAATTAAATTGCCAATTTCAAGCGTTTCAACATTTGACAAATCCTCATTAATGATATGTTCAACAGATGAGTCCAAATGGAACATTTCATTACCATCCATTTTAGCAGAAATCTTTTTTAAGGCATATTTAGTCATCACGTTAGTAGGAATGAAGTTTTTAGAAAACTTAAGATTAGCAAAAGATGAAATAAAATCTTCCTTTGAGGGAACTCTATCCTTAAAAGATCCATATAAATACTCTTCTAGTATTCTATTTGTATCAGCCTTACTTTCACTTTTACGCAATCTTATCGCCAAAGCAGAGAATCTTGCTTCATAAATATTTGCTTGATTTTTTTCAATATCCCTGTATATGCAAAAAAATAAAATTTTCAATATAGTTTACAGCTTTTTTTTAAAAAAACATTTGTAGATATTTTTTTCTATTTGATTTAAGTTCAAACAATGATAACAATGCTATTCTTGCTTGAGTTACTCCAAATGTTTCTTCAATAGATTTCAAACTCTGAACAAGCCAATAATATTCTTGTCTATTTTTCATAATCACTAATATTTGGGCATACTAGTTTTTAAATATCTTTCTGCCTCAGAACTTAATTCATTAATAAATATTTCGTATGAATCTCTATCTGCTTCAATAAATTGTTTAAAAGAATCATATAGTTTAGAATTAGTTTCTTTAGAGTACTTTGAAAGCCAATAATGTCTGTAAAATGTTGCAAATCCAATATTTTTTTATCCCTACTTCTTAATGTTTCTTTTTATTCCTTCCCATGTCTTTTTCTATAATTTTATCTTTTGCATTATCATCCGCATGAAATTTTTGAATAAATAGTGTTCTTAATTAAATCAATGCTCGCAAGACTCTTTCCTTTTTGCGTTTAAAAATCTCAAAAAAATTTCATAGGCTGATTCCTTATCTTCTGTCAAAATTGAAATAACATTAAATTTAAGAATTTGATCTCTAATTGCAACTATTAAATCTTTATAAGTAATCTCATCATCAAATTTTTTTAGTTGTCTTAATTTTTTTGTTCCTCAAGTGCCACTTCAAAAATAATTATAAGTATTTTTTTTATATTCTCTTCTTCTTCTGTCGCTGGGGAAATTTCGCATTTTTTTCATTGATTGAACGTAAGCTTCAAAAATAAGGATAAGAAGTAATACTTCTTAATTTGGGAATAGATCTTCCATAATCATCTTTAGTTTTAATATACTTAAAAGTTGCCTCTGCTAAATCGTCTTCTTTAATTTTTTTCAACTTATCAGTAATAACTGACAATAATATGGTGATAACGGTTAGTCGTTGCTGACCGTCAATTACCTCTATACATTCATCACTTTTCAAAGAACCTGAAAAAACCATTGTACCTATAAAATAATCTGTATTAATTAACTTACCATTCTCTTGCTTTATTCCCTCAATTAAATCCATAAAAAATTGTCTATAGTAATACTCATCCCAGCTATACTCTCTCTGAAAATTCGGAATACTCATAATCGGGTAAGATAGAAACATTGCTTTAATTATTTTGTTTTCAGGACTAAATTTCATGACATTTCACCTCGGTTATTATATTTATTAAAAATCTTAAATTATTTCTTTACAACAATTTTAAAAAAAACTGGCTATTACAAGCAACTACTTTCGCTTCACCAATACCTGATGTTGCACCTGTAATGACTACATTTTTTGCTATCCTATTTTCCTCAAGCAAAGATTATAAATCACTTTAGTGATTAAGCAGTCCAGTGTGTAGCTGGGTCAAAGGGTGTTCCAACTACCTGATCGTCTGACAATTCAATGACACCACGTTTTTGGGGAGCATTTGGCAAGGCAAGCTCACGAGGACTACACATCATCCCAAAACTCTTTTCACCACGAAGTTCACCTGGGAAAATAAGATTGCCTTTTGGCATCATGGCTCCAGGAAGTGCAACAATGGTTTTCAAACCAACACGTGCATTGGGAGCACCAGCAACGATTTGTACTGTTTTGTCATTCCCAACAGCAACTTGGCAGATATTTAGATGGTCACTATCTGGATGCGCAACCATTTCTACAATCTCACCAACCACAAATTTGGGTTCCTTGTCATTGATGATTTCTTCAGCAAATCCTTCTTCTTGCAATTCTTGGTTCAAACGTGCTACTTGGTCGTCAGTTAAAAAGACTTGCCCGCGCTCAGCGATTTCAAACATGCTAGAAACTTCAAAAATGTTCCATGCGACAGTTTCACCAGTTTCCTTTAGGAAAACACGCGCTACATTACCTTTACGCTCAACATCTAGCTTGGCATCTCCACTGTTTTTCACGATGACCATAAGGACATCGCCGACATTTTCTTTATTATATGTAAAAATCATTCTTTTCTCCTATTTCAAACTTGCTAAAAAGTCATTGATTTGCCCCTTGGTTTTACGGTCACGATTGACAAAACGTCCAATCTCCTTGTCCTTGTCTAAAACAACAAGACTTGGAATCCCGTATACATCCCAAAGTTTAGCAAGTTCCATGTACTCATCTCGGTCTACCCGTATAAAAGTGAACTCTGGATTTGCCTCCTCAATCTCTGGCAAGGCAGGATAGATATAACGGCAATCGCCACACCAATCCGCAACAAAAAGGAAGACCTTCTTGCCATCCTGCTCTACTAGATTTGCTAATTCTTCTATATTTTTAGGAGAAATCATAAGACTTCCTCCTCGTAGATGAGATCTTCATCTTCATAGACAAAGGTATAGTGACGACCATCTTCAAAAATGACACCACCAACAAGACGTTCTAAGCTACTTTCGTATACTTGGACATAGAGAGTCCCAATCTCACCCATTTCTGAGAAATAGTCACGCACAATAGCAGTTAACTCTTCCTGTGTCTTCATGAGTTTGTGATCATCAGCTACTTTCTTAGCACCAAAGGCAAGTGCTCCAAGCCCTGCCACTACTAAACCTGTTTTAATAATATTTTTCGTTTTCATGCTAACATTGTAACACAAAAAGGCTCAAGGAACAATGAAAAAGAGAGTGGGACAGAAATCGGTAATTCGTTAGAATTCGATTTCGTCGTCCCACCTCCGCACAGTTGAGTAGGGCTGTAAAAGCTGATGAAATCAGCGTAGTAGAGCCCACTCAACCACTGCGTCTTGCTCGACAATCCAAAGACAATTGAGAGGCTAGGACTTTTGTCCCAGCCTCCTTTCCAATTTCTAAACATTAATAATTTCTCTCGCCAAACAAACCTTCTGGTAAATCATGGAATCCCTTGCCTGCCTTGAAGTTTTCAAATTTACCTAGTAAGAACTGGTAGGCATCCAAACGACTCTCGTAGCGAATCATGGCATCTTTAGCGCGCTCATCTTGATCTTCTTCATAGACCTTTTGACTTTCCTTGAGAGCCATCTCATTAATCATGATTTGGGTATTAACCCAGGCTTCAAATTCCTTCATAAATTCTTGCTCGTAACTCATTTTTTCTCCTTATTCTAATCCACGGAAAAAGTCTGTATCAATCTCACGGTAGGGTTGGATGTCCTGAACATATTCCAAGACTCCTTGAAACTCTCCTGCTTGATCGTGGACAGCTGCGTAAGTGACATGGACAAACTTTCCACGTGATTCTGACTTGAACCACATCTCGTACTTGTCTTTTTTTCCCCTCACGAAGACCTTGCATAATCGCTTTGACTTTCTCCAAATATTTTGGTGGATGACATAGTTCGACATTTCGTCCAACTTGAGACGGTGTCCGCTTGAAAATCATCTCATCTGCTGGCGTATTGTCATTATAATACTGGAAGATATCATCCTTATTAACAAAGGTAATCTCCATCGGCAAATGATTAAGGATAAGATTCGCCTGTTCAACTGAGAGATAACCATTGCCAAAAGCCTGCTGGCTATTGCGATCTAGCACCGTTTCCTTTTCCTTTGGTGTAAAAGTGATAGTAAACTGACCTTCTGGTGTATCGATCACTTGCTGAACTTGTCCATCTACAGTTTCTGGCTGAGTTGGTTCTTCTACACTTTTTTCCTCAATAAAATGTTGACGTTCAGGAACCCATTTCTCAGACGGACGGATAATAGCATATCCATAGGCATCACTTTCCTCAGCAATCTGAATCCAGTCATCCTGGGTAAAGGATTCAAGCAGAATCATGAGAAGGATTGATTCTTCCTTAAAAATCATACTTTCAAACTCTGTCGCAAACGCTTCAAAAGCTTCCTTTACGGCGGAAATTGGCACTTCTGGGAGCGACTTAGTTGCCACTAAGGCTGTTTGAAAGAGATCCCTAATCTGATCATCCACTCCCCACATGACTTTGGGAGGTGAATCATGCCCATAACGTTCCATGATGGGAAAAAAGAGCTCTTCCTTGCGCTGGTAGTGGATATCAAATTGACCAACAAGCCCCATCTGACGTACCAAGCCTTTGCGCATTTCAACCAACATTTCCTCATCGTCCACAGATTCATAAGTCGAGAGCAATCTACGAACCCGAATCAAAGCAGCTCGGAGGGCTAAATTTTCATCCTTAAAGACACGCACAGGGTGACCAGGATGATCGGTGTCTTCGACTTCTACGCCTTTAACAGCATTTTTAAAGAGATTAGCATGCACATCACAGAGTTCCATAACATCTTCAAAGGTAACACCTGAGTCAGAGTTCATCAACTCGTGCTCCATGAGGGAAATCTCAATAGCAGATACACCAGTAAAGGTCGCATCAAAGCGTTCCTGAACGGACTCTGGAGAGGCTCCATTATGCAATTCTAATAAAATATCCCGCAGGATATGAATACGTTCATCTGTCATTAGTCTAACCCGATCACTTCGTAACCATTTGCTTCAAGCGTACGCACAATCTTATCCATAGGAGTCCCTTCAAGCTTCGATCCTTGTTTGAGCGATACTTTTCGCCCTACAGTATTACGCATCAAGGGATTTGCAAGAGGTTTAAAACCAAGCTCAACCAAAATATCTAAAACTTCTGGATGTTTATCCACCACTTCCGCAACGGGAATAGATACGTCAATAATATTATCCATCACAACCTCCATTCTGTTTTCACACAGGATTTTCTTTTTTCATTATACCACAAGGCCTAGGATAAAAAAACTAGCAGTACAAGCCTACTAGTTTCTTCCTATTACTCTGCTTCGATGATTTCTGCTTCTTTTCGAATCGTTTCTACATCTCTTTGATACTGAGCTTCACTATAATTGACTAGTTTGGATAATTCTCTTTGCAAACTTTTACCCATAGGTTTCATGGTCGTATAGGTTAAACCACCTGAAACGACACCTCCTAGGATTGGGATCAAATTTGCCCACTCCTTTAGCAAAGCCTCCCTTTGTCAGATTCACCCCAAAAAAATTTTTCAAAACTTTTTTTCTAAAATAGGATACCATAAAGTCTTAGCCAAAGCCTTCTGAGGAACTGTCTTCATGACATGTTTAGCAACTGATACTCCCCAGCTCGAAGGAGAGCTCCTGCACTATTGACTCCAAGCATGACCCCGAGATAGAGCAAGAGTGTATTTTTGGCTTCTTCACTCAATTCATTTCGTGAAGCCCAAAGATCATCATAGCCATAAATATATCCCAATTCTTGAGCCAATTTTAACGAAAAAAAGCATAAAACTGAGCGACATCTGTTGGAATGGTGATTGCAAGAGCTAGACCACCAGGAATACCTGCAAGAACAGAAGTTCCACTCGCCATTAGAACATTATCCTTAATGCAGGACCTGGCTACCCTATCTAAGGTTTCCTGGGGTAATAATGAAGGAGGACCTTGTTCTAACAATTTGGCAATATCCCTCTTATCTAATTCTTTAGAGAACTTCTCCACTAAAAATTTTTCTCTATTTACTTTCACGACAGGAAGCTTTACAACTTGTTGTAAAACTTTTATAGCTAGATCTTGTTTAGCCATCTATATCTCCATTTTATATTCAAGTTAAGCTTTATCATATCATACTATTAGAGATTTATACATTTTTTTAACCGACTTTTAAGAAGGGCAACTAATTAATCTATCATCATGTTTAAAGTAACAAAAAAGAGGGTTGCCCCTCTTTCTTATTTCTTATCCAGATTGCGTAACATTTCGTCAATCTTGTTTCCATACTCGATGGATTCGTCTTTGACAAAGGTCAAGTCTGGAATTTTATACAATTTCAAATTGTGACCAAGCTCACGTTTGATAGTTCCGGTTGCTTTTTCAAGCCCGATTTGGGCCTTTTGATTATCTGAAGCAAGATTACTCAAAATGGTGTAGTAAACCTTAGCTACAGACAAGTCACCTAGCATCTGAACATCTGTGATGGTCACTCCTTGGACACGGGGATCACGGACTTTCTTTTGCAAAATCTCATTGACTTCGCGTTTGATTTCCATGCCCACACGATCCGTACGGAAATGATTTCCCATGCTATTCCTTCCTCTCTATTGAATCAAAAGCTAGGCCAGCAGACCTAGCTATTTCTAGAAGATAGAGGAACTAGAGCCATTTGAATCTAGGAAACAAGCCTTAGATAGAACTAAGGGTTCATCAAGGCGCTGTTGACAACGAGTCAAATGAGCTATCGTTTCTCTATTAGCGTTTAATTTCTTCCATGACATAGGCCTCAATCACATCATCCATCTTGATATCATTGTAGCCATCAATCATGAGACCACCTTCACGGCCGTTTGTAACTTCTTTGACGTCATCTTTATAGTGTTTTAAGCTTGCAAGTTCACCATCGTAAATAACGACACCGTCACGAATAACACGGACTTTAGAGTCACGGGTAACTTTACCGCTAGTAACCATAAATCCACCGATTGTTCCGACTTTAGACACTTTGAAGGTTTCACGGATAATTGCTTCACCGATAACTTTTTCTTCAAATTCTGGATCAAGCATACCTTTCATGGCTTCTTCCATCTCTTCGATAACCTTGTAGATAATGCTGTGGAGACGGATTTCTACATCGTCTGCTTCTGCTTGTTGGCGAGCTTGTGGTGTAGGACGTACGTTGAAACCAATGATAAAGGCATTTGAAGCTTCAGCAAGAGTCACGTCAGATTCGTTGATAGCACCAACTGCTGAGTGGACGATGGTAACTTTTACACCTTCCACATCAATCTTTTGAAGGGATGCAGAAAGGGCTTCAACAGAACCTTGTACGTCGGCTTTGATGATGACGTTAACAGACTTGAGTTCACCAGCTTTAAGAGTGTCAAAGAGGTTTTCAAGGCTTACACGTTGTGTAGCTTGACGTTGCTTCATAAGAGCACGTTTAGCACGTTCTTCACCAGCTGCACGAGCAGATTTTTCATCTTCGTATACAGCAAAGTGATCACCCGCCATAGGTGCTTCATTCAAACCTGTAATAGATACTGGTGTTGATGGTCCTGCAACCTTAACACGACGTCCAAGGTCATTGGTCATGGCACGGACACGACCAAAGGTATTTCCGACAACGATTGGGTCTTGAACGTTCAAAGTACCTTGTTGAACAAGGAGGGTTGCAACCGCACCTTTTCCTTTATCCAAGCGCGCTTCGATAACAGTACCGATGGCGCGAACGGTTGGGTCTGCTTTAAGTTCTTGGATTTCAGCCACAAGAAGAACAGTTTCCAAGAGTTCATCGATATTTTGGTTGAATTTAGCTGAGATCTCTACAAACTCAGAATCTCCACCCCAAGCTGTTGACATAACACCGTGTTCAGCCAATTCACCGATAACGCGCTCTGGGATTTGCACCTGGTTTATCAATCTTGTTAATAGCTACGATAATTGGAACATTAGCTGCTTTTGAGTGGTTAATGGCTTCGATAGTCTGAGGCATAACCCCGTCATCTGCCGCTACGACTAGGATAGTAATGTCGGTAACAGAAGCACCACGTGCACGCATGGAAGTAAAGGCCGCGTGTCCTGGTGTATCAAGGAAGGTAATCTTCTTACCATTTTCCTCAATCTGATAGGCACCGATATGCTGAGTGATACCACCAGCTTCTCCCGTAGCAACACGAGAATTACGAAGGGTATCCAAAAGGGTTGTTTTACCATGGTCAACGTGTCCCATGATCGTTACAACTGGTGGACGTTCCACTAGTTGGTCTTCATTCAGATAATCATCTTCTACGAAGAAACGTTCGATATCGGCATTGTCCACTTCAACCTTTTGTTTAGCTTCAATTCCGTAATCAACCATGAGGAGTTCAATTGTTTCCCCATCCAAAGATTGGTTTTGAGTGGCCATAACGCCCATCATAAATAGTTTCTTAACAATCTCAGCTGGTTCACGTTTGATACGTTTTGCGATTTCCGCAACAGTCATACCATCTGTATACTCAAATTCTGTTGGCAATTCATGGAATTTACGTTCTGTAATAGGTTTTGGAGCCTGATTACGATTGTTTTGTTTGTTGCCTTTTTTATTTTTCTTATTGTTATTCCAGTTACTATTTCTTTGATTTCTCACTTGATTCTGACTACTTCGATTCTTTTGTTGTTTTCTAGGACCATCTTCTTCATGATCGTAATCATCACGATCTTTGTCTGGCCGAGCTTGCTTTTTACGACGTGTATCCACTACAGCCTCTTTGACTACAGGAGCTACTTCAACTACAGGCTGAGTTTGTTCAGCTAGTTTGGCAGCTTCCTCAAAGATTTCCTCTGGCTCCTTGCGTTTATTAGCTTGAGCCAAGGCTTCTTGGCAACTTGAGACTGTTTGAAGCGTTCCTCGCTTGAGCGTGCGTATTCTGCATTTTGCTCAGCCTTCAGAGCTGCTGCGCGAGCTTTAAAGTCAATACGAGGACCAGCTTGTTTGGGACGATTATCAGCTTGTTGGCGATAATCATTGCCACGATTTCCTTGGCCTTGTGGTTTCTTCCCTTGGTCGTTAAAACGACGATTGTCACGGTTCCCTTGACCAGGTTTCCCACCATTACGGTTATCGTTCTTTTGACGGTTACCGTTTTGTTGTTGATCGCGGTTGTTACCTTTGTTTTGCTTGCGTCGTTCCGCTTGCTCTTTGGCACGCGCTTCACGTTCAGCCTTAAAGTTTCGACTCTGTGGTCTTGCAGCTACAACTTTTTCTTCCTTAGGAGTTGCTGGCGTAGCTGGTTTACTTTCCACCTTCGCTTCACTTGCTTTTGGCGCTACAGGTTTTGCTTCTGTTTTGGGAGCAGCAGGCTTAAAACTAGCTACGATTTTTTCAGCAGCAGCAGCCTCTACGCTTGAAGCATGGCTTTTCACTTCCAAGCCCAGCTCTTTTGCACGCGTTACAACTTCCTTACTTTCTTTTCCAAGTTCTTTTGCGATTTCGTACAATCTTTTTTTAGACAAATCATGTCCTCCTCTTCTATTCCATAAGAGACCTCATTTTCTTTGTAAATCCAGCATCTGTTACAGCCAATACTTTTCTTGATTTTCCGACTGCTATGCTTAATTCCAGTGTTGAAAACACGGTAATAACTTCTACTTGATAATAGTGGCTTTTATCCTGAATCTTCTTGGTTAGATTTGGACCAGCATCATGAGCTAGAAATACCAATTTAACTTTCTGGTCTTGGATGGCTTTAACAACCATTTCTTCACCCGAGATGATCCGGCCTGCTCGTTGAGCAAGTCCCAAGAGATTACTTACTTTTTGCTTATTCAAGTCCTAACTCTCTTCTTTTTACTTTGTGATCAACATAAGCGATCAACTCGTCATAAAAACTTTCTTCAACTTCCATGTTAAAGCTACGGTTAAAGACTTTTTTCTTTTTAGCCTCTAGGGCTTCTGCATTGTCTAGCTTGATATAAGCGCCCCGGCCATTAGCCTTGCCTGTCGGGTCGATAAAGACCTCTCCTTCTTTGTTCTTGACAATACGAAGTAAATCTCGCTTATCGATCACTTCATTAGAAACAACAGACTTGCGCAAAGGGATTTTTCTTGTTTTCATCTTTCCCTCCTCTTGCAGCTTTTATTCTTCAGTCAATTCGTCTGTGTCAGCGAAATCAACTTGACCAGCTTCTTCCATCGCTTCAAATTCACTTGCAGACTTGATATCGATACGGTATCCAGTCAAGTGAGCTGCCAAGCGAACGTTTGTCCACGACGACCGATTGCAAGAGATAGTTTGTTATCTGGAACGACGACCAAAGCACGCTTGCTATCATTTTCATCAAAGATAACTTGGTCAACTTCTGCAGGAGCAATGGCATTGTAGATAAACTCAGCTGGATCTGCTACCCACTCGATAACATCGATGTTTTCTTCTACTGGTACCATACGGTCGCTCTTAGCATCGTAGCGAGCTGGGTGGAATTTGCTAGTGATTTTCTTGATGTTAGCACCACCACGTCCAACGATTGTTCCGATAGCATCAACGTTAGGATTGTGGCTACGAACAGCAACTTTCGTACGATCACCTGCTTCACGGGCTACGCTCATGATTTCAACGGTTCCGTCGTAAACTTCTGGAATTTCTTGTTCCATCAAGCGTTTAATCATTTCTGGATGGCTACGGCTAACAAAGACGTTAACTCCACGAGGGTTGTCTTCAACTTTGTATACATAGACTTCGATACGATCATGAGAAGCAAAAACTTCTCCAGGAATTTGGTCTTGTTTTGACAATTGGGCTTCGATACTGCCAAGGTTGACATAGATGAAACGGTTGTCAAAGCGTTCTACTGTACCTGACATGATTTCTTGTTCATGTTCTTTGTATGTATTGTAGGTAATAGCACGTGTTTGCTTGCGCATTTTTTCCATGATGGTTTGTTTCGCAGACTGAGCTGCTACACGACCAAACTCTCCTGGTGCTTCTTCAAATTTGATTTTGTCACCAAGCTCATAGGCTGAATTAATGGCAAGAGCATCTTTCAAACTGATTTCCAAACGGCTATCAAATACTTCATCAACAACTTCGCGGACAGTGTAGACTGTAAAGTCACCTGTTTTTTCGTTGAAGTCGATAGCTACGCTATCTGATTGACCATAGCGTCTACGGTAAGCAGAACGAAGTGATTCTACTACTGCGTCAATGATATCTTCTTTCTTGATTCCCTTGTCTTCTTCCAAAATGCGGAAGGCCTCTAGCATTTCTTTACTCATGTTCTTTTTACTTTTGAATTCTCAAAAGCTATCCTTTCTTTCTATAATTTTACTGCTAAACGTGCTTTTGATACCAAGTTATATGGAATTTGGACTGTTTTCTTGCGAGTTTTATCCATATATTCCATAGTCAACTCATCCTCTTCAAAGGACAACAAGGTTCCTTCAAAAACCTTTTGCTTATCGATGGCTTGATAGAGCCCGACATGGATGTATTTCCCAACCGCTCCAGCGACTGCTTCCTTGGTTTTCAAAGGACGCTCCAATCCTGGACTTGTAATTTCTAGGAAATATTGTTCTGGGAAGGGATCCGGCTTGATAGTATCTAGGACAGGACTGATAATTTCAGTCAAATCTGCCGTATCATTCAAGGTAATTCCTTCAGGCTTGTCTACAAAAATACTAAGAATCATGTCACTGCCAATCTTTCCGTACTCGATATCTACGAGTTCAAAAGGAGCTTCAATAACAGGTTCTACGACTTCTCTGACTAATTCAACGATCGTTGCGATTGCGTCCACCTCCTCATAAGCAAGAGGCGAAGATATCTCCCCGCCTCTCTTTCTTATATTCTTGCTAATAGTATAGCACTTTTTGATGTACTAATCTTTTATGTACTAATGTAAAGCATAAGCACCCAAATAGCTTGGATTCAAGCTTTTTCTTAAAATTTTGCTTCAACTCGGTAGATAACTTGCCCCTTACTTGAGAACTTTTGCTCATACTCAGTCATGACATTTCCTTCAAAATCACTAGCATGCAAATCTAGCCAAACGCCATTGAGTTTCATGCCATATTGTGAAAAACTCACTAAGCTATATTCAAACAAGCCACGATTATCTGTCTTGAAATGAATTTCACCGTGTTCAGGTAAGATTCGTTTGAAAGTATCCAAGAAGCTCTTATAAGTCAAACGACGCTTCTCATGGCGTTTTTTAGGCCATGGATCCGAGAAATTCAAATACAAGCGGTCAATTTCACCATCTTCAAAATAATTGGTCAATTCTGAACCATCAACCCATAGAAGTTTGATATTTGGAACTCCAACTTCTAGCACCTTGTCCAAAGCATAGCTTAATACAGATTTCTGAATATCAATCCCGATATAGTTGATATCCGGATTTTGTTTGGCCATTCCTGTTACAAAAGCACCTTTGCCACTACCCACCTCTACATGGATTGGATTGTCATTGCCAAACAAATCTCGCCACTTACCTTTAGCCTCTGTGGGATTTAAAACAACGTACTGCGGATTAGCCTCTAGCAGTTCTGTTGCACCTTTACGATTTCTAACTCTCATTTTTTCTTTCCATACTTATCTCGGAAGCTACGCAAAGCATAGATTTCCCGATTTACATTATCCAAATCTTGATTTTCATAGTATTTAGTAATGAGGCTCAAAAATGACAGTTGAGCGTACCAATATAACTTATTCAAGACAGTTTGATTATACTTATAGCCATAATTAGTTAGCCACTCTTGCCATTGATACTCTGGAATATAGTGACAAAGCAGATAGGCCACATCAAACATACGATCAGTCAAGCGAACGGAATCCCAATCTACTAAATAAATCAAGCCACTTTCTGTCTCATACCAGTTGCTATGACGGACATCCCCATGGACTATAGTTGCATAATCTTCTCTAAAGCCAGGAAGATTTTCACGCAAATCACCTAAAACCATACGTAGATACTGGTTGTTTTTTAAAGCATCCGGAGCCTTGTTTACCCATGACTGAAGTAAATCCGAAGGTGTTTCCATTGCATATCCCAAGCGTTTCAACTGGGTCATTAAGGGACGTGAACGGTGTAAACGTGTCAAAATATCGATAATTTGTTTACGGTTCATATCGCTTGGCGTCAAAATTTTTCCTGCCAACCACTCCTGAGCGGACATATCACGGCCGTCTGGTAAACGACGACTCCAGAGCAATTGTGGTGCAATTTGCTCTCTAGCTAAACCAGGCAGGATTGGAGAAGTATTCATTTTTATAAAAACACGTTTTCCATCAGGATAAGTCCCCATATAAGCTTTCCCGCTCTTCCCAGATATCGGGGTTAGCGTTAGCTCAATATCACCCAAGTCCATTTCTTTCCTCCGAATAAAGTTTCCTTATTATTCTACTAATTTTTATGCTATTCGTCAACCAATCTTCTCACTTGATAAGGTAACAAAGACAATTGTAAGACAAGACTTGCTCCCTACAAGAGCTAGAACAAGGATGTTTTTTGTCCTGAAAAATAAGTAATCCTACTGAGACTTCTAACAAAGATTACGACACATTCCAATCACTGCTCACAAATGTCCTTCAAACTCCCTTTCTCTTTTGTCCCTTATCTAAAGGAAAGAGTTGGGTCAAATATTGATAGTCAAAAGGCACGATAGAGAGCCAGACAACTGGAAGAGCAAAGAGGTAGTTGAAATAAAATTACTACTGCTAAACTGCAATCCAAGACTTGCTCGATAAAGACGAGAGCTGATAAGGATAGGATTAGCAGTCGCAGACTGAGGGCGAATAAATCTCCATTTCTCAGATAAGAACGAAGATAGAGGTTTCTGCCAGATCTTTCCCAGGCACCTTTCTGAACCGCCCTTTAGGATGAAAAGTCCAGATAAGCGCGACGTTTGACACTATTTGAAACGTCCCTTGACCTGAGTAAAGAGGGCAAAGAAACGAAGCAAGAACTTGCTTTGCGTTTGCTTTCTTGGGCAATGACATAGTCCCAGTCGAGTCCAGTCTCAGTATAAAAATTTACTGGATTTTTGACGAAAGAGCAGATATTTTCCAAGCTCCCAGATAAAGCACATAGACTGAGAAAGACTGGCAAGCTATAACCCATGGCTAAAAAAATAAAGGGCGCAAATAAAAGCAAGAAACAGGGTTTGGACAAAGAGCCAAAAGATAAACGAGTAGCACTGTCTGCTCTTTTGAGATGGGATTTAACCTCTCTTCAGCTGACTAAGAGAAAGAGCTTTGTCAGGCGCTTCCATGATAGGTCGCGATTCCCTCCCCAAAGCCCAAAGAGTAAAGGCAGATACAATCCCAATAAAAACAAGAGGATAGGCCAATGATTTTCAGGAAAATGTTGCAAGAGTTGACTGTACTGGTAGGCTAGAAAAACCGATGAGAACCAACAGGAACAAGACAAAAGTGGTCATTGAGAACATAACGCAGATAACCGAACACTCCTTACGAAAAGCCTGCTTTCTCTTTAAAAACAAGTCTTCATAGCTCCTCCTCTTTGGTCAGAGCCAAGTAAATATCGTTCAAGCTAGCCTCTGGGCATATCAAAAGGCTTCTCGGAGTTGCTGGAGGTTCCCTGAGCCCGCACTTCTCCTTTGTGGAGGATGACAAAAGGCGTCACACATCTTTTTCCGCCGAATCCAGCACATGGGTACTCATGAGGATGGACTTTGCCTTTTTGCTTTTCTACTTCCAGAAAGCTGAATCAAAGTCAGAAATCGCCAGAGGATCGAGACCAAGGAAAGGCTCATCAACGATGAAAAGAGACTCGGATCTACGACAAAAGCACAGATAATCATGACCTTCTGCTTCATCCCTTTTGGAAAAATGAACAGGAAACCAGTCTAATTTTTGATCCAGACGAAACATTTTTAACAAAGGTTCTACTCGCTCAAAAAGCCACATTTTGTTCAATACCATAAGCCATGGCAACTGTCTCGATATGTTCTCTGAGAGTCAATTCCTCATACAAGCTAGGGAGTTTCTGGGATATAGCCAATCTGTCTTACGGTAGCTAGTCGCATCTCTCTCGCAGGGTTAAGACCATTAATCTTTAATTTCCCACTATAAGGGGGTCAAAGAGGCCAATAATTTCATTGATAGTCGTTGATTTTACCAGCACCATTGAGACCAATCAAACCGACCAACTGCCCACTTTCAACTGTAAAGGATACATCTTTCAAGACAGGGACGTGAACATAGCCTCCTGTCAGGTTTTTTTAATTTCTAACATATTTTCTCCGAATCTGGTATAATGTAGCTATATTATATCAAAATTCAATACAGTAGAGGTGGATTTTTATGTCAGATTGCATTTTTGTAAGATTATCGCAGGGAGAGATTCCTGCATCCAAAAGTATACGAAGATGAGCAGGTTCTTGCCTTTCTTGATATCTCTCAAGTTACGCCTGGACATACCTTGATCGTACCTAAAAGAACACTATCGCAATCTTTTTGAGAAATGGATGCGCGAGCGCCAGCCAACTCTTTGCCCAAGTTCCAGTCAGTGGCTCAAAAAAAGTTATGAAGGCTACCAAAGGCTGATCGGCATGAATATCATCGCCAACTGCGAGGAAGTCGCTGGTCAAACCGTCTTTTCATACTCATGTCCACCCTCGTGCCTCGCTATGGTGCAGAAGATGACCTCAAAGATTGACTTTATCGCCCATGAACCTGACTTTGACAAACTTGCCCAAGTCGCTGAAAACCATCAAAAACGCTTAAGGAGTGCTATGAAACTATCAAATCTACTGCTTTTGCTGGAGCTGCAGTCTGGAAGTTATTTTCGTCGTGAAAAATCGCGAAGTCATTCAGTGATGAAGTGCTAGATACAACTGATCGCGTTGAAGCTAATCAAGGAGGATTTAGATGTCATCCAAAAATAGCTTACAAATTATCAACCAACAAAAAGAAGTCATCAAGGAATACCAAGAAGACCTCACTCTACAAATTTAAAAGTCTTAGAAAAGATATCCAATCAAGACTTGCGGTGATCAAAAGAACTACGAGAAACTGAAGAAAAACTAAAAAGAAAGCATCCAACTTTCCTTATATTCCCTTAAATCCATCTTTGGGATTACTAGCTCCCGAACAGAAAAAGGGAGGGACTAAAATTGAAACTGTCTTTAAAAGTTCTAGCAAGGTCATCTCGATTATTTCTGGCTGTCATCTGTCTTCTTTGCAACCCTAGCATTTCTACTAGTGGCCAATCTTTTCAAGGCTTCATCAAGTGACATTCGAGAGGGGAATGAAACTTTAAAACAAATCTTTCTCTCTCTTGACATGCCTCCTAAAAAAGTAGAATCAGATGGACACTATGAATTCGAGGGTGGAGGCTTAAATTTTTATGTGACTTTCTCAGATGAGGTCATCAATAGCCACCCTGTCCTGAAAGAAAGTCCAAACCTCACTAAAAACCGACTCAAAGTCTATGTCCTACAGACAGGAGATATTTCTTACTATAAAGTAGGGGATAACTTGTTCAATCATGGGTTAATACAATTTTTAGAGGAAGAAGGCGAGAAGCATTTCCGAGAAAACGGAAAGAAATCAAATTCTTCTTACACAATTCTAACTTTGAATGATTCGGAAAGCATGAAAAAGGGAATCGCATTCTATGAAAAAGCGTTGACCTTGGCGGATATCCAGGATAATTCGGCGATTAAGCACATTGATAGCGTCACCATTAAGCCTGGCAAAGAAGCGGAATTCAAGCAACTCATTCAGGAAATGGATAAAGCCGGCTTGCTCATTCAAAAATATCAGATAGTAGATCAGTCGAGAGATGCTTTTTGATGCTACGTTATCTAACTATAAACAAAAAGAGCCAATCGGCTCTTTTTCTTTATTCACCCTCAAAGGCATCTTTTATATGGTCAAAGAAGCCTTTTTTCTTTGGATTGACTTTCAAGTCACCTGCAGCTGCGAATTCTTTCAAGGCTGCTTTTTGACGGTCGTTCAAACCTGTTGGAGTCACGACATTGACAGTCACATACTGGTCACCGACAACACCACCACGAAGACTAGGAGCCCTTTGCCACGTAGAGCGGAATTTTTACCAGTCTGAGTTCCTTCTGGGATGACTAACTCAACATCGCCCATGAACTGTTGGAATATCCACTGTATCTCCGAGCGCTGCTTGACGATATTGAGATTTAACTTGTAGAAAAATAGTTGTTCCTTCACGTTCAAATTTATCGCTTGCTTCTACAGAAACTCACTACATACAAGTCTCCATAAGGACCACCGTTAAAGCCTGCTTCACCTTGACCAGCTAGGCGAATTTGTTGACCAGTTTCGACACCCAGCTGGAATTTTTCACATGGACGCTATGGGCTTGTTTTTTTCATGACCCTGTTCCATGACAAGTTGTACATGGATCTTTGATTTCTTTTCCGCGACCATGACAGACATCACAGGTTACTTGGCGACGCATCATACCAAGCGGAGTCTGCGTATCGACGTTGATAACACCAGCACCGTGACAGCGTCCACAAGTGACTGGACTTGTTCCAGGCTTAGCACCAGATCCGTTACAAGTACGACAGCTTGCTTTCACGATTATATTTTGACTTCTTTTTCAGTACCAAAAGATGGCTTCTTCAAAAGGTCAAAGTTCACGCGATACTGGAGGTCATCACCTTGACGAGGAGCGTTTGATTGCGAGAAGCACCGCCTCCTGCCGAAAAACTTGAGAAGATATCTTCAAAACCACCGAAACCACCTGCACGTCGAAAGCCACTGAAACCGCCTGCACCACCAAAGCCACCGTTGGCTCCAGCAGCACCGTATTGGTCATAGGCTGCCCGTTTTTGTTCGTCACTCAAAAGTCTCATAGGCTTCTTGAACTTCCTTGTATTTTGTCCTCAGCACCAGGCTCTTTGTTGATATCTGGGTGATATTTTTTCGATAAGCTACGATAAGCTTTCTTGATCTCGTCTTGAGATGCATTCTTTTGAAACGCCCAGACGGTCGTAAAAATTCAGTATTGTTCATAATTCAAGATACAAAGGGCGTCAAAACGGACAGCAGCAAAATAGGAGTTTTAACGACGGACGCGTGCGTTCTAGAAAAACTATCTTTTTGGCACAGTCCGTAGCTCCGTGTTCAGAGTCTGCGAACACCTTTGTTCCTTTCTTTGATGATATTGTGAATCAAACCACGATTTAGGCTCGGCTTCAATTTTCTTTCTTTATATATTGATGATAAAAACTCAAATAAATTAGGTTTGGCCCTTTTACCGAAAAACAGAGGCTGGGTTGCAACCTCTGATTTCTTCCTATCATTAGCGACGTTCGAGTTTTGATCAAACTGTAATGCTGAAATCGAGCACTCCCTAATCTCGTTTTGGTGATAGACAAATCTTCCTAGAAACCAAAGTTTCTGCGTCAGATTTCCTATTTTCACCGTGAGGTTTTAACGGGCTTTGCATCTTACTTTTTCCGTAAACTCTCGTCTACGACGTCATCGCATCTGCGTTTCCTGTTGCTTGTGCGCCTTCTGCTCCTGCTTGAGCTTTGTTAGGGCTGCAGCGGGCTTGTTCGTAAAGTTTCACAGCAAGTCCCTTTGAGCTTTTCTGTTCAACGCCTCGAGTTTTGCTTTCATTTCGTCCAAGTTGTTGTCTTCTTTGTGCTTTCTTAAGTTCGTCATAGGGCAGTTTGAGCAGCGTCACGTTCTGCGTCGAGCCTTCGTCTTCAGCTTCCTTGATGGTCTTTTCAGTCGCAAAGATTGCTTGGTCTACTTCGTTACGAAGTTCAACTTCTTCTTTACGTTTCTTATCTGCTTCAGCGTTAGCTTCTGCATCTTTCATCATGCGGTCGATTTCTTCGTCTGTCAAACCTGAGTTTGATTGGATGACGATGGTTTGTTCTTTTTGAGTTCCAAGGTCTTTTCGCCCTTAACAGATACGATACTGTTCTTGTCGATGTCGAATGTTACTTCGATTTGAGGAATACCACGAGGAGCAGCTGGATATCAGTCAATTGGAAAGCGTCCAAGAGTCTTGTTATCTGCTGCCATTGGGCGTTCCCTTTGAAGAACGTGGATATCAACGGCTGGTTGGTTGTCTGCTGCAGTTGAGAAGACTTGTGATTTAGATGTTGGAATAGTCGTGTTACGGTCGATGAGTTTTGTGAAGACACCACCCATTGTTTCTCGATACCAAGTGACAATGGTGTTACGTCAAGAAGGACAACGTCTTTGACATCACCAGTAATCACACCACCTTGGATAGCAGCACCCATAGCAACCACTTCGTCAGGGTTCACTGATTTGTTTGGTTCTTACCAGTTTCAGCCTTTAACAGCTTCTACAACAGCTGGGATACGAGTTGAACCACCGACAAGGATCACTTCATCGATTTCTGATAAGCTCAAAGCCAGCATCAGAAAGTGCTTGACGAACTGGAACTTTTTGTACGTTCTACAAGGTCACGAGTCAAAGTCGTCAAACTTTAGCACGAGTCAAAGTCATTTCAAGTGAAGAGGTCCAGCTTCACCAGCAGTGATAAATGGCAAGCTGATTTGAGTTGAAGTTACACCAGAAAGGTCTTTCTTAGCTTTTTCAGCTGCATCTTTCAAACGTTGCATTGCCATCTTGTCAGTAGACAAGTCAATACCGTTTTTCTTTCTTGAATTTCTGCTACCAAGTGGTCGATGATTTTTGGTCAAAGTCATCACCACCGAGTTTGTTATCCCTCGCAGTTGACAATACATCGAAAGACACCATCACCGAGTTCAAGGATAGATACGTCGAATGTACCACCACCAAGGTCGAATACCAAGATTTTTCTTCTTTGTCAGTCTTATCCAAACCGTAAGCAAGAGCTGCTGCAGTTGGTTTCGTTGACGATACGTTCTACTTCAAGACCAGCAATTTTACCAGCGTCTTTTAGTTGCTTGACGTTGGGCATCGTTGAAAGCATGCTGGAACCAGGATAACAGCCTTGGTTACTTTTCTCACCAAGGTATTCTTCAGCGTAACCTTTCAAGTATTGAAGAATCATAGCTGAGATTTCTTGTGGAGTGTATTCTTTCCGTTAGCAGAAACTTTTTCAGAAGTTCCCATCTTAGATTTGATAGAGATAACTGTATCTGGGTTTGTAACTGCTTGACGTTTTGCGGCGTCACCAACGATGATTTCTCCGTTTTTGAATGATACTACAGAAGGGGTTGTGCGGTTTCCTTCTGGGTTTGCGATGATTTTGCTTTCAGTTCCTTCAAGAACTGCGACTGCTGAGTTTGTTGTACCTAAGTCAATACCGATAATTTTTAGACATGTGTTTTTCTCCTTGTTAGTTAATTTTTCTATTTTTCTTTTTGATACTTTTCTTAAGTGGCGGCACGTCAGAGCTTGATTCTTATCAATCTCTTTGACTAAACTTTTGAGCCTCAAGGTCTCAAAAGTTTGCGCAAATAGCGCCACGACGAAGAGTATCACCACTGTTCGTCTGCTCACTATTGCAAAGCTGAATAATTTTTATCTTTCTTCATAGTTTATTGTCATTTCGGACAAGTTTCCTATTATGTTACGACACGAGGAGTCGAAATCGATATTATTTTCAACTACGAGTTAGTGAGGAGGCTAGGCAAACGCCATAGCGATTGCCGTTTTCTGACGAGTTGCTTTTAGCTACCGTCAGAATTGCTCATCGAACACGCCCTGAGCTCTGGGTAAAAGATAGATTTTTCTTGTGTTCATCGGAACACTTCGTCAATCTCCATTTTTACTGTAGAGCTTTTTTACGGGCTTTGTATCTTAGTTATAAACCACCACCATGGCTGGGCGTAGGATGCGGTCATGGAGTTTGTAGCCTTTTTGGAAAACTTGGGCGATGGTATCTGCTGGGTGTTCATCGTCTGCTGGGAGAGTTTGGATGGCCATATGGTAGTTATGGTCAAATTCACCGTCAGCTGCGATTTCTTCGATTCCTTCTTCTTTCAAAGCATGAATCAAGCTTTCTTGCACCATCTCCAATCCTTTTTACGTCGTCTGTCAAACCTTCAACTGCGAGTGCACGCTCTAAGTTGTCCAGCTGACGGTAAAATTGCTTTTTGCCAGATCTTGGCTACGATAGCGTTGCAAGTTTTGACGTTCTTCGTTGGCACGGCGTTGGATATTTTGCATTTCTGCATGAGCGCGAAGATATTTGTTTTCGAACTCATCCGCACGTTCATTTGCCAAGTCCAACTCAGACTTCTCAGGAGTTGTTTCTTCAGTTGTTTCCACAACTTCCTCTTCTTGGACTTCATTTCTTCGTTTTTTATATCTTGGGCCATTTTCGCCTCCTTTAATGATTTCAAAATTAATTTACTTCGTAATGATTACTGCTGAGGTAGCGGTAAAAATCTGTCAACTTCATGGTCAAAACACGGTTGACCACATTGACTTGGTTGACCAATTGCTGGTAGTCCAGATTGACCGGACCGATAATCGCTAGAATTCCAAAACCTCGATAAGGAATGAGGAATTTACTGCTAATCACCGCTAGGTCAGCTAGACAGGACTCTTGACTGTCCGCAACACGGACATTTTGCATCTGATCTTCATGCAGACCCTCACGAATCTCCAAAGCCACCTTTTGCGGTTGGTCAAAGAACTGATAGGCTGCTAGATTGGCAAAATTCAAGAGATTGACTTTTGCCCGATACCACAATGTTTTCAGTTGAACATTTCTTTAAGATGTGTTCAAAGAGATCCATGACGTTGTCCGTTGTTGTGAAAGTAACGTTGATAATCTGGGAATCTCCGTCCGAATCTTGTAGTGAATATCTAGAACGGTGTGACCGAGGAAACGTTCCTGAATGATGCTCTTCAGTTTCAGCAAATCTTCCTGCAAGAAGTTCCTTGGAATCAGAAACTGACTGGTAACCGTTCGCGATTCGTCTAAGGTAAATACTGCCAAGAGCTGTATGTTGTCCCAAAACAACGATATCAAAGGCTGTCAACTGTCTGCCTGTCTTGGTTCAACATCCAGTGCTACTACTGTGCAGTCACCAGGTCTGTCAGTAGATTAGCAGCTTCTTGCAGAATATCCTCCAATTTGAAGAATTCCTGATCAAATGCTTTTGACAATCTCTATAAACTTCATTTTCAGCTAGCCGATCAAAAAGCCAGTGAGTGTTTTACATAGTACTGAAAACCAGCAACACTTGGCATCCGACCGCTTGAAGTATGAGCCTTCTCAAGCAAACCTCGCTTCTCTAGAGCCGCCATATCATTACGAATGGTAGCACTACTAGAGTTGATAGACTCTTGTAGCGCCTTGGATCCGACAGGTTCAGTGCGTTTTGGTAAAGATGTCAATAATCAGATTTAAAATATCCTGCTGACGCTCTGTAACCATCTCATCACTCCTCTCTGTCCGATCGATTAGCACTCTATGTATCCAAGTGCTAACTCATGATTCTATTATACACCCTTAGAAGAGAAATGTCAAGACAAAAACTTCGAAAAATTAGCACTCTTTACCAAGAGTGCTAAAAATCAGTCTGAAGACCTAGAATCTCACTTCTCATCTACTTGAGTATTTCTTTTTAAGCCTGAAAAACCATAGATTAGATAAGAAATCAGACAAGCATATAAAACGAAAAATAATAAAGAAAGACTGAGAAAGCTTTTCTCGATACAAACTCATGCAAACAACTAGACCACCTGAGAAAGATGGCTGTACAGGAACGAAGTCTAGACTCGCATAACTGCCCATCTAAGATCCTTACTCATATAGACTTTGCTCCTCTGAAAGTATATCAGCAAGTTGGTTTACGAAGAATCGAACAAAAACAGTTTTCTATCAATTCCCAACCGCTATTTCTAAAATCTTGTAGTTCATGCTTATACTTTTTAAGATATCTAGAATCATAGACATGGTAGATGACATCGTCCGGTTGACATTGGTCAAAAATAGAAAAACCAAAACGACTAGTTCTATACTTTCCAGCCTTTCAAAGTGCATCTCATCGCAAATACTCTTCTTCCTTGTCCAAATCAACAATGGTGAAAATCTGAAATTGTACTTTGCTATTCATTGTCTTACCTCCAAATCAGAAAACATACATGGTTTTTATTTTTCAGATAATTCTTTCCACTTTTGAAACAAGCTCCAAAAAATATAAGAAATCTGAACCGCAAAAACTATCAATAAAACACAATCTATTATGACAATCAAAAACATTCCCCAACTGAAAGAACTAGCTCCACTGACAAACTTTGAGAAAACCGGTAGTAGAGCTAAAAATAGAAGCAAAATAGGAAGCATCCGCATTATTAAAATCTGTTTGATCATAGCTAACTTCCCTGTAGCGTCATTATAGATTTCAAACTCAGCATCCGACTCAACTCCAGAATAAAGCCTTCTAAAGTAGGAAAAACCATTAAAGTCTGTAATATGCTCCCAACCACAGTCTTTAAATAGTTGTAAATAGGAGGCTCTCTCTGATTTTTTCATGGGATAAAAGTCCAACTGATAAGACACCTGCTCCGGTTGGCACTTTTCAAAAGTATACTTAACCGCAACTACTAAGTTAGAGTAGCTTACTTCCTTAAGTTTCCAGCCCTGAGCATGCATTTCCCCTGAGTATAAAGCTTCTATCATAATCTGCAATTGTACATATCCGATATACAACCTCTTTTCCATTATACTCTCCTCCCGACTATTTCTGTAGAGCCGCTCAATACGTTTCAACTCAATCTCTAAAACTTTTCGGCCCAAGTCTGTTATCTGATAGATTTTTCGTTTTTCCTCTTCTCGGACAAAGGAAATCAAGCCATCCTTTTCCATCTTTGACAGGGTTCCATACATAGTTCCAGGGACTAATCGAAAACCTGTGAATCTGTCATCTCTTTGACCTTTTGTGTAATACCATATCCATGGTTCTCCTTTTTCAGACAGAAACAAGAATATAAAAACCTGTTTCAGTCAATCGAAGGTAAACCCGACTAATCTTATCCGTCAATTCCATTTAACCCCACCTCCAATTTAGTTTGATATATCGCATCTCGTTATATAAAACTATATCACATCTCGATATAAATGCAGAAAAAGATCATCCCTCACGGACAATCTTTCTTCTGTTATTAGTAAAGATCTAAAGTAATTGTCAACTTTCCCATTGTAGAGACGAAAGGTCTGCATAGCTCGCCCACTCGATGCGTTTGGCTTCAAGGAAACTAGTGTAGATGTGTTCACTTAGAGTGCCTTTGACCACTTCATCTTCAGTCAAAGCCTTTCAAAGGCGTTGTGAAGAGTTGATGGAAGGTCGGTGATACCAGCCTCCTTTACGCTCTTCTGCTGTCATGATGTAGATGTTTTTCTCGATAGAGCTGGTGCTTCGATTTTGTTTTCAATACTATGCAAACCAACTTCCAAAAGAACCGCCATATAGCGATATATGGGATTTGCCATTGGGTCCACTGAACGCACTCAAGACGAGTTCCCATACCACGTAGCTGGTACGCGGACAAGTGGCGAACGGTTACGACCAGCCCAAGCAATGTAAACAGGTGCTTCATAAGCCTGGAACCAAACGTTTGTATGAGTTAACTGTTGTCTATGATAGCAGTGTAGTTGTAGATGCTTGATCAAACCACCAAGGAAATGATAGGCTGTTTCAGACAACTGCATTCCTTTTGGATCATTTGATCAAAGAAAGCATTATTTCCTTCTGCATCAAACAAGGACATATTACAGTGCATACCTGATCCAGCGATACCAAATTTTAGGTTTATGCCATAAAGGTTGCATACAAAAGACCTATGTTTGCGCGCGATGGTCTTTACAACAAGTTTAAAGATTTGAATCTTGTCACAGGCACGAAGGACTTCATCATACTTGAAAGTCAATCTTATGCTGACCAACCGCAACCTCGTGGTGACTCGCTTCCACTTCAAATCCCATTTTTAGTCAAGACATTTACAATCTCACGACGCGTATTGTCCTGCAAGGTCAGTAGGCGCCAAATCAAAATAGCCACCCTTGTCATTCACTCTCAAGTAGTTGGGATCCCCATTTTCATCCAAGCTTTTAAATAGGAAGAATTCTGGCTCCGGATCCAAGGTTGAAAGATTTGAATCCAACTTTCTTTCCATGTGACGAAGAGCACGTTTGAGGTTGCTCGAGGGTCACCTGCAAATGGCTCACCTTCTGTTGTATAGACATCACAGATCAAACCTGCAACACTTCCATTTCTCATCTCCCCAAGGGAAGACATGTCCATGTATCCAAGTCTAGGGTACAGTACATATCTGACTCATTGATACGAACAAAACCTCTTCAATAGAAGATCCATCAAACATAGCTTTGTTTGACAAGACCTTGTCTAACTGTTCATCTGTAGCAGGAATTTCTGACGTTTTTCATTGTCCCCAAGATATCTGGAAAACATGAGACGAATAAAGGTTACATCCTGACTTCACGACGAATATCTGCAGCTGTGATTGGCATGTGTTTTCTCCTTATATTTGACGACTAGCGATTGCCTAACCGCGACCAAAAAGGCGATTGCTGAGAAGCAAAGCGTCCCTGTTGGAGGAGCTCATTATAGCGCACGACGCACTTCAGTTTGGACTCACTGCTTTCTTTTTGGATTTCGCCTCACGCTCAGCATATTTTTCTGATAGCAGCGATATTGAAACCTTCAGAGATATAATCTTTTGATCTCAAGCAATCGATCCATGTCATTCAAAAGAATACATCCGACGGTTCCTCTCGTTTCGATCAGGTCTTTATCAACTCTTGATCTTCATAACAACGAATCTGATGCGCCGAAAGATCGGTCAGCTTCATCACACTACCAATGAGAAAACAGCCATATTTCGACGAAATTTTTCCTTCATGTGCACTTCCTTCTTTCTGTCTATTATAGTCTAAAAATCAATCGTCAATTAGTTAATGTCATATGTAGACATTATTTTATTTTTCTCTATGAGACTCTGCAAGCGATCAATATCATAAATTTGACTAGAATTACACAAAAACTCCCATAAAGTTTCAAATACTCGAGCAAAACACGTACAAAAACAGTCTCCTGCTCGAATTGATAGGGTAATAATCAGCATAGCTGAAACTCCCAGATAACTCCCTGCCTTATTGTTCATGGCAACATTTGTCATAATGGTTAACATGGTGCAAATCGAACGATCAAGCAGAGTCACCCAAAAGGCTCCTGGAAATAGAGTGTTTCAAGAGAAAGAAAATCAAGCGTAGAAAACCATCCGATACTGTTTCCTAGAAATGCGTGATGTCCCAAAAGTGGACACTCTTGTCAAAAGCTTCTCTCAAAACTCAAAAGACTGCTGTAAGAGCTCCCAATCTGAAGTCCCTTCCATCCAAAAATCCAAAAATCATGAGGACCACAGCGATTCCGGTTTTTAAAAGGTGCTGCAGACCAGCTTGAACTTGCTTATTTATCAAATTTATATTTTTAAAAATAACTCATCATCTCAACTTTCTTTATTTTCCATTTTATCAGCAAATTAGTTGATTTTATGAGCCATCGATAGAAACGTTTTAATTGAAATAACAAGAAAAGAGGAAACAAAGTTCTCTTTTCATCGTTTCATTTTACGAGCTTATTTTTCAGCGCAGCCATCCTGGGCCATATTTCTACCTTTCCAAGAAGTTCCATTGATGCTCCACCACCAGTAGAAAACTCACGAGAACTTGTCTGCACGTCCAAGGCTGATGGCTGCAGCAGCTCGAGTCACTCACCGATGATTGATTTCACACCTGGTTGTTTCACGATAGCGTCCATAACACTCGATTGTACCAGCTTGAAAGTCTGCGTTTGCCAAAGACACCTTATAGGTCCGTCTCCATACAACTGTTTTGGCACCAGCCAAAGCTTCCGTCAAACTGAAGCGAGTTAGATTTAGGACCGATGTCCAAACCAAGGAAAACCTGTCTCACTGCTTCACCCTCAGTGTCTTTTCACTCACCTCTAGTCTGACAAAATGCGTTTGCTTCTCTTTGAGTCAACTGGCAAGATCACCTGTTGCCGTTGCTTTTCTCAAGAAGAGCTTCTTGCAACATCCATAATTTGTCTTCTTCTACAAGTGCGAGTTACTGATTTTCTGATAATTTCGAGCTTTGTGTAGAATGTAAGTCATCCCACCACCGATAAGAACTTTACTCAGCTCAAGCAAGTCTCGATAACACCCAATCTTGCTTGCAGATACCTTTGAACCAACCAAGAATCGCCATGTGAATGGACGCGTCCTGGAGCTTCAACCGCTTCTTGATGTAGGCAATTCTCATTTTCACGATGAACCAGCAACAGCTTTTCAACGCTCTGCTGAGATACCGACGTTAGATGCGTGTGCGCGTGTGAGCTGTACGCCTGAATGCATCGTTTGATGAAGTTATACCATCTCCAAGAGGGTGTCCAGCATTTACCAAGTTCAGGATCGTTTTAGATTCTTTCTTGCTCTCTCAACATCTCTGAAACGAGTGTTTTCAAACCAAGAGAACTTTGTCCATCTTCAAGCATGCTAACAGCGGCGTCCAATTCAGCCACCACGTGTAACACCTGGGAGCAAATGGAACTTCTGTCCCAATTTAGCAGCCAAGTCAGCAGCTCACAGGAGCAAGTGATCTTTACCTCTTTGTCTGCTGCTTTATACACGTCCAAGGTGAGAGAAGAGGATTGCACGTCCACCTTTATCTCAAGGCGATGTACTTTGAGGTTGGAAGAGCTGCAGTGACACGCTGTCATTGGTAATCACGCCATCTTTAACAGGTGACAGCGCAATCACACGACGAGAACTCCCTTTCAAGCTCAACGTTCCCTCAGCCAGGTCAATTTGCCATTAGATATGACTCTTCTTTCTATACGTGCTAATTATACTGCACAAAATCAGCA
>BNJS01001487.1_pt1 | contig 29394 bp, 27 predicted proteins | sample 8540461 | NCBI WGS metagenome assembly BNJS01 (sample SAMD00202454, study PRJDB9452) | human saliva metagenome | isolation source: human saliva | place: Japan | reverse complement strand
AATCATTCGACATCTACCTTATTACTGTTTTCGAGGAGCTTTGAAGCATTGGATCCATATACCCTTACCAGTAGAATTTGTTGAATGGTTCGAGTCGCTGATTTGCCAGCCCCCGCCACGCAAATCAGCGACTCCTCTCATCCTCCCAGACCGTCTCCAGCTAAGCCACCTTTCTGGACAGTTTCATCGAGCTCAACTCACTGTAGTTCGATGGGAACAGGTGGTCTCGTGAGCTCATCGTCACCGAATTTGCTGTCGGGTGTTCCCTGGAAAACCACACAGAAGAACATACCTGTATATCCTATAAGTTTTAACATTAACATACCAGTTCATATCGTAAATCAGTTACAGTTCGTCGTGGCTCGTGGATTTCTTCACCCCTTCGGTCGTGAAATTACAACCGACATACTGATTCGCTATTGACTCGTGGCGTCGCTTTTCGGGCTCCACAAAACCTAAGCTTCTCTACAAAGGTGCGTAAAGTTCTCGATCTCATTAGTACCAGGCCGCTCCAGCCGCCCACAGCACTTCCACACTATACTCATCAACAACCATGTCAGTTCACATGAGGATCCATCAGCTTATGCCACGAGAAACATCTTGCTGGTTTCACGCTTAGATGCTTTTCAGCGTTTATCCGTCCCGGAAACGTAGCTACCCAACTGTACCCTTTGGCAGGATAATTGGTACACCAGCGGTTCGTCCACCCGGTCCTCTCGTACTAGGAGCAGACCCCTCTCAAGTTTCTTTCGCACGCGATGGATAGGGACCGAACTGTCTCACGACGTTCTGAACCCAGCTCACGTACCACCTTTTAATCGGCGAACAGCCGAACCCTTGGGACCTACTTCAGCCCCAGGATGTGATGAGCCGACATCGAGGTGCCAAACCTCCCGTCGATATGGACTCTGGGAGAGATTAGCCTGTTATCCCCAGGGTAGCTTTTATCCGTTGAGCGATGGCCCTTCCACTCGGCACCACCGATCACTAAGCCTGACTTTTCGTCCCTGCTCGACTTGTTGGTCTCGCAGTCAAGCTCCCTTCTGCCTTTACACTCTTCGAGCGATTTCCGTCCGCTCTGAGGAACCTTTGGGCGCCTGTTACCTTTAGGAGGCGACTGCCCCAGTCAAACTGTCCACCTAGGACTGTCCGAAGGTCGTTACTCTTCCTGTTAGATTTTCACTCAATCAAAGGGTGGTATCCCAACAGCGACTCCACTGAGACTAGCGCCCTAGCTTCTACGTCTCCCACCTATCCTGTACATTCATTAACTCAAAATCAATCCTAAGTTACAGTGAAGCTCCATGGGGTCTTTCTGTCCAGTCGCGGGTAACCTGCATCTCACAGGTACTTCACCTCACCGGGTCCTCGTTGAGACAGTGCGCAAGTCGTTACACCTTTTCGTGCGGGTCGGAACTCACCTGACAAAGGAATTTCGCCACCTTAGACCGTTATAGTTACGGCCGCTGCTTCATTGGGGCTTCAATTCAGAGCTTCGGATTACTCCTAACCCTCCTCTTAACCTTCCAGCACCGGGCAGGTGTCAGCACTCATACATCAGCTTTTCGCTTTAGCAGGCACCTGTGTTTGTGGTAAACAGTCGCTTGCGCCTTCTTGTGCCACCCATTCATGCTCCAGCCGTTACAAGCTCACACTACTGGGTCATCCTTTTCCCGAAGTTACGGATGCATTTTTGTTGAGTTCTTTAACGAGGGTTTTCCCGCGCACCTTAGGATTCTCTCCCGCCTCACCCAGTGTCGGTTTTGGTACGGGTAGTAGGTCTCTACCTAGAAGCTTTTTCTCGACAACTTAGATCAATTACTCGCCTAATGAGCTCGTCATCACGCCTCAGCTTTGTAGAGTAACGGATTTACCTATCACTCAACCCACACGCTTAAACATGCACTTCCAATCGCATGCTAACCTACCCTGTTTGCATGTCACCCATCGATCAAACAATCCATACTAGTACAGGAATTTCAACCTGCTGTCCATCGCTCATGCTTTTCCGCCCTCGGCTTAGGTCCTGACTCTACTCCTGAGACTGACGATCGTTGCTCAGGAACCCTTTAGGCTTTTCGGTGAAAAGGATTCTCACCTTCTTTCGCCACTCATACCGGCATTCTCACTTTTACCAGTCCACAGCTCCTTCCGGTACTGCTTCAATCCAATAAGAACGCTCCCCACCCAATGGTATTACTACCATTGCCACGACTTCGGCTCTGCATTTTAGCCCCGGACATTTTTGCGCAGAGTCTCTCGACCAGTGAGCTATTACGCACTCTTTAAATGGTGGTCGCTTTCTAAGCCAACATCCTGGTTGTTTTGGAAACTCCACATCCTTTGCCACTTAATGCGCATTAGCCTTAGTCGGTGGTCTGGGCTGCCTCTTGACTATGGGGCTCTTATCACTCATAGTCTGACCCCATGTATAAGTATGAGCCATCTGTAGTTTGACTAGGTTCGGCACCCGGTGTGGGCCCTAGCCTGATCAGAGCTCTACCGCCTCATACTCTTTTACCATGAGGCTAGCCCTAAAGCTATTTCTGGGAGAACCAGCTATCTCCGTGTTCGATTGGCATTTCACCCCTATCCACAACTCATCCCAAAAGCTTTTTCAACGCTCACGAGTTCGGTCCTCCACACAATTTTACCTGTGGCTTCAACCTGGCCATGGATAGATCACTACGGTTTCGGGTCATTACCACTAACTCTTCGCCCCTATTCAGACCTCGCTTTCGCTTCGGCTCCACGTTTTCCGCTTAACCTCGCTAGTGACAGTAACTCGCCGGTTCATTCTTCAATAGGCACGCCGTCGACCTGCTATTATACGGTCTTCGACTGTTTGTAGACACACGGTTTCAGGTTCTTTTCACTCTCTCCCGGGTGCTTTTCACCTTTCCCCTCACGGTACTATGCGCTATCGGTCCATACTGGTATTTTTGCCTTGGAGGGTGGTCCCCTGCTTCTCCCAAGGTTTCACGTGTCTCGTGGTACTCTGATGCCGCTCCACATATGCAGGATTTCGACCACAGGGCTTTCACCTTCTTCGGCCGACCGTTCCAAGTCGGTCTCGTCTATCCCATTTATGCTTGTTAGCAGTCCTCAACCCCGGTCTGGCGAACCAGTCCGGTTTGGGCTCTTCCCCGTTCGCTCGCCGCTACTAAGAGAATCTCGTTTGATTACTTTTTCCTCTGGGTACTTAGATGTTTCAGTTCCCCAGGTGCCCTCCTCATACTCTCTGGTATGGGTGACAGAGCTTTTCTCTGCCGGGTCTCCATTCGGATATCTACGGGTCAATGGTCGCTTGCACCTCTCCGTAGCTTTTCGCAGCTTACCGCGTCCTTCTTCGGCTAGTATAGCCAAGGCATCCACCGTATGCCCTTACTATCTTTACTTGATAGTGACATATGGTTATGTCTTTTGCTTTAGAGTCATCCTTTCGGATGCTCTCACCTTATAAGTTAATTTAGAGAATCTATGTGCTTGGTCTCCCCCTTAGAGTAAACTCTAAGAGACCAAATCATAAATTTTATTATCTTCTATGCAGTTTTCAAAGAACATGGTGGAGACGAGGAGATTCGAACTCCTGACCCCCTGCTTGCAAGGCAGGTGCTCTCCCAACTGAGCTACGCCCCCATGTGAGTCTATCTTGTATTCGGAACCTATCCTTATCAGGAATTTCTTCCATCTTAAGATAAGACTTATTGTATTAGCTCTTCTTCATTGAAGAAAGGCACTGGTAGGCCTAAGTGGACTTGAACCACCGACCTCACGCTTATCAGGCGTGCGCTCTAACCAGCTGAGCTATAGGCCTCACGTATGAGAGTTGACCTCTCAAAAACTGAACAATGTAGGTGACCAGTGTCGACCTAGTGTGACATCTAACATCTTGTGCTAGTGTATGTCTCCCCAGAAAGGAGGTGATCCAGCCGCACCTTCCGATACGGCTACCTTTGTTACGACTTCACCCCAATCATCGACTTTACTCTTAGACGGCTGGCTCCCGAAGGTTACCCCACCGGCTTTGGGTACTTCCGACTTTCGTGGTGTGACGGGCGGTGTGTACAAGGCCGGGAACGTATTCACCGCAGTATGCTGACCTGCGATTACTAGCGATTCCGACTTCACGTAGGCGAGTTGCGACCCTACGATCCGAACTGAGAGCTTGTTTCTGGGGTTTGCTCCACCTCGCGCTTCGCTTCCCTCTATTAAAGCCCATTGTAGTACGTGTGTAGCCCAGGGTCATAAGGGGCATGATGACTTGACGTCATCCCCGCCTTCCTCCGCATTGTCTGCGGCAGTCTCTCATGAGTTCCCACCCATTAAGTGCTGGCAACATAAGATAGGGGTTGCGCTCGTTGCGGGACTTAACCCAACATCTCACGACACGAGCTGACGACAGCCGTGCACCACCTGTTTTCTGGCTCCCGAAGGAGAAAAACAATCTCTTGTTTCGTCCATCAATGTCAAGACCTGGTAAGGTTCTTCGCGTTGCGTCGAATTAAAACCACATACTCCACCGCTTGTGCGGGCCCCCGTCAATTCCTTTGAGTTTCAGCCTTGCGACCGTACTCCCCAGGCGGGGTACTTATTGCGTTAACTCCGGCACAGAAGGGGTCGATACCTCCTACACCTAGTACCCATCGTTTACGGCCAGGACTACCGGGGTATCTAATCCCGTTCGCTCCCTGGCTTTCGCGCCTCAGCGTCAGTTTTCGTCCAGAAAGCCGCCTTCGCCACTGGTGTTCTTCCTAATATCTACGCATTTCACCGCTACACTAGGAATTCGCTTTCCTCTCCGATACTCTAGCCTACTAGTTTCCATCCCATCACGGGGTTGAGCCCCGAACTTTTTAAAGACAGACTGGATAGGCTGCCTGCGCGCGCTTTACGCCCAATAATTCCGGACAACGCTTGCCACCTACGTATTACATATCGCTGCTGCTGGCACGTAGTTAGCCGTGGCTTTCTATTCCGGTACCGTCACTTTTTCTGCATTATTTACACAGAACTCTTTCGTCCCGATTAACAGAGCTTTTACAATCCGAAGACCTTCATCACTCACGCGGCTGTTGCTCCGTCAGACTTTCGTCCATTGCGGAAGATTCCCCACTGCTCGCCTCCCGTAGGAGTTTGGGCAGTGTCTCAGTCCCAATGTGGCCGTTCATCCTCTCAGACCGGCTACTGATCATTGCCTTTGTGGGACCGTTACCCTCCAACTAGCTAATCAGACGCAATCCCCTCCTTCAGCGATAGCTTATACATAGAGGCCACCTTTCATTCACAAGCGATGCTGCCTGTGAATCGTACGCGGTATTAGCAACGGTTTCCCGTTGTTATCCCCTCTGAAGGGCAGGTTGATTACGCGTTACTCACCCGTTCGCCACTAACTTCAAGAGAACAAGCTCTCTGTCTGTCCGTTCGACTTGCATGTGTTAAGCACGCCGCCAGCGTTCGTCCTGAGCCAGGATCAAACTCTCCAAGATATCTTGAAGCTATTTGATAGCTCATTTTGTTTCGTTGTTGCCAATTACTTGGCTAGAATTTTTTTGGTTGGTTTCAACTATGTGAAACCCGCACTCTGGCTTATGTTTACTTCTTTTCGAAGTAATTACCTTACATTGTTCAGTTTTCAAAAGATCAACTTTGTCATTCACAACACTCGTGTTGTGGCGACTAGATTATAATAACAGATTCACAACTTTATGTCAACAGTTATTTTTAATCTTTTTTAATTTTTCTTCGTCTATGACTTTTTAAGAAAATTAAAAGTGCTTGTGTCTCAAGCACTGAATGTGATTATATGACATTTCCAAACAAATTGCAACCCCTTTCCCAATATTTTTAAACAAGAATAACCACCGTATAGCTTGAGAAGGAATATGTTACTCGTTTCCAATGACATCACAGGAACGCCATCTCTGCGTAGAACGTTTTCTACATTCTTATTACCTAAATGCCGAAACGCAGAAACGAGCAACATGTTCCGGAGCAAAATATAACCACTGTATCAGTTCGAGTCGGAATATGTTACCGTTTCGCAATGACATCACAAAGGAACGCCATCTCTGCGTAGAACGTTTTACAACGTCCTTTCTATCTAAATTCCGAAACGCAGAAACGAGCAACATGTTCTGGAGCAAACCTAATCCAGTGTATCAGTTTAAGGAAAGAATATGTAGCTCGTTTCCAATAAACCCACCAAGGAACGCCATCTCTGCGTAGAACGTTTTCTGGACATCGTCTCTACCTAAATGTCGAAATATAGAAACGAGCAACATGTTCCGGAGCAAACCTAACCATTGTATCAGTTCGAGAGGAATACGTTGCTCGTTTCCAATGGCACCACCAAGGAACGCCATCTTTGCGTAGAACGTTTTGCGACATCGTCTCTACCTAAATGTCGAAACGCAGAAATGAGCAACATGTTCCGGAACAAACATAAACCACTGTATCAGCTCGAGTCGGAAGTATGTTGCTCGTTTCCAATAACATCACCAAGGAATGCCATCTCTGCGTAGAACGTTTTTGCGACGTCCTCTTACCTAAATGCCGAAACGCAGAAACGAGCAACATGTTCCCGGAACAAACCTAACCACTGTATCAGTTTGAGGAGGAATATGTTGCTCGTTTCTCTTTCACCAATCAAGCATTCTAGCAAAACAGAATAGCATCATCAGTGACGATTGCGCGCATCTTTCTTATTATTCGATTTCCAAATCGCCCACAAGGATGTCGCCACGCAAATGGACGAGTACGCACCACTTACGAAACCGACAATCATACATAGAGCAAAGTTCTTTGTTGTGTCCCCACCAAAGAAGTACAAGGAACAACATGCGAACAATACTGTGGACAATGTGTAACAAGAGCGATGGATACTTTGATGGATACTCGCATTGGCAAGGTCCGCAAATGTATCGGTACGCTTATGAGTGTGTGTATTTTCACGAATACGGTCAAAGATTACGACAGATTCGTTCATGGAGTAACCGATAACGGTCAAGATCGCTGCCAAGAAGGAAGAATCAATTTCTAAATGGAAGAAAGAGAATATCCCCAATACCATGATGAGGTCATGGAAGATGGCCGCTAAACAAGACAATGCTACTCGATACTCAAATCGATACGTAATATATAGCGCCAAAGCTACGAAAGCGATAAGCAAATTAGTCAATGCATGCTCTGTGACTTCGGAGCCAATGACAGCACCTACAGATTCAATCCGTTTTACTGTACCTTCCGCCAAGTTTTTATTCAAAGCTGCCACCACAGCTTGACTTTCACTAGCCTCAAGGTTACGAGTACGAATCATGACCGTTTTACCTTCAGATTCTGTAGCATCTGCTCGAGACAACTGGATTACAGCGTTTTCCAATTCGAAAGCTTTCAAATTTTCCCGCACAGCAGAAACTTGTCAGGCTTACTAAATTCTACTTCTACAATGGTACCACCAGTAAAATCGATGCCGAAGTTAAATCCATACATAAACATGGAGATGATACTTAGAATTACCGCAATGGAGGAGATACTAAACCACCAACGATGACGTTTTATTACATCAAATGTCATTTTTCTTATCTCCTTTCTTAAATGCTTCAATCGTAACAGATGGAGATACGTTAGATCCATACCAGAATGGTCGGTTCGTAATTTGTGCCGCAATGAGCATATGCATCAAGGTACGACTCATAGATACGGCTGTAAACATGGATACGATAACACCTAATGCCAAGTTGATAGCAAAGCCTTTCACAGGACCGCTACCTAATACAATTAGAATCACTGCCGTAATCATAACGGATGTATTCGCATCAAAGATCGTATCGAAGGCACGACGGAAACCGGATTCCATAGACATGCGCAACGTTTTACCGTCCACCACTTCTTCTTTGAACCGTTCAAAGATTAGGATGTTCGCATCAACGGCTACCCCCATACTGAGGATAATCCCCGCCACGCCCGGTAAGGTCATGGTCGCATTCAGCACATGCGGCCCCAAAATAGCGACTAAAATAAGTACGAATACTAATAGAGCAATGGTCGCCACGAATCCAGACAATCTGTATAAAACAAGCATAAATACAATGATTAAGGCAATACCGACACCGAAGGCCACTACAGATTTATCTTTCGAGTCTTGACCCAATGTAGGACCTATAGTACGCACTTCCATCACTTCTACTTTGACAGGCAATGCGCCAGAGCGCAACAAGATAGCTAAGCTTTTTGCTTCTTCTAAGTCACGGCTACCTGTAATACGAGCACTGCCGCCAGTAATTGGTTCGTTTACCACTGGATTTGTCAATTGCTCGCCGTCAAGATAAATACCGATATGACGACCGATGTTAGCGGTTGTTAAGGCGCCGAATTTTTCGCCCTTCATCTGTCAATTGAATATTAACAGACGCTTGTTTACCTTCTAATTGTTCTTTTTGCATCTTTTTAAATCATTACCATCTAAATGCACTTTGCCATGTTCATCACGGAACTCAAGAACCGCAGTTTTACCAACTGTTTCAATGGCTTTTTGAGGATCTTTTTCCCCTGGCAATTCGATGATGATACGTTTTTACCTTCTCGTTGAATGATAGGCTCAGTCAAACCCATTTCATTAATACGACGGCCTAAGATTTGAATAACCCGTTCTACCGCATCATCTGTGACCAAATTAGGCTCTGAATCCTGTGCTTCTAATACAATGTGGGTACCACCCTGCAAAGTCCAACCCTTGTTTAATGGAGTTGGCCAGTGGTCCAATAGAGCCAAATAAATAGGCCTAAAATCACTGCTACTACGCCGAAAAAGCGCAAAAGTCGCTTTTTGTGTTCAATGGATTCCTCCTATCCTTCATAACAATGGATACTCTCTGATGGGGTCACGATGTTGTGCATCCACTCATCATGAGGTGCCATCGGGCACTTCATTTCTGAAAAAGTTGGTTATCCCAGGCAATACCGATACGTTTGTCCATTGGAATCTGTTGCAAGTATCGGTCATAATATCCAGCACCCATTCCCATACGTCCACCTCTTCGATCGAAAGGCAAGACCGGGAACGAGAATACAATCCAATCAGTGTTGGTTCTACGATGTCATAGGGTTCCTTGGGAATACGAATCCCCAATGTTCCCCTTGTTACCATTTCTAAATCCGTGATCCGAACGCCTACCATCTCCGTTTTAGTCACGCACACCGGCACATAGACATGTTTCCCATGCCCTAAAGCTTGGATGATGAAAGCATCTAGATTCGCTTCTTTAGGCATCGCTAAATACGCCATGATATGCTCTGCATCAGCCACTTCAGGCATCGCCCAAAAGTCGCTCCGCTAATTGTGCTGACCACGTAGGAAACCTCTTGGACTGGTACACTGCGACGACGTTCTAAAAAGGCCTGTCGCAATGATGCTTTTATCCATTACTTTTGGTCCTTTCCAAGAACTTGTAGCAATGGCTGTACGAGCAAATTTCATTTCTACTTTTTCAGATACTTGCAGTACTGCTGTATCTTCTGTTAAAAGAAACGATTTCCCCGTAAATACCGCCTACAGTCAATACTTTCTGACCTTTTTCAAGCTGTTCAATAGCACTTGACGTTGTTTTTGTTGTTTCTTTTGCGGACGATATAACAAGAAATAGAAAATCACCACCATAATCAACAACGGTAGAATCGCCTGTCCTGTTTGTCCTTGGAAAAATTCTAAGAAATCCATAGGTCCTCCTATTTAGTAAAAATACTGCCAGAATTCTTCACGGAATGCCACAAAACGATCTTCTAAAATCGCTTTGCGCATTTGACGCATGAACTCTAGTAGAAATATAAATTATGATACGACACCAAACGGAAAGCCAAAATTTCTTCTGCCTTGTATAGATGTCGAATATAAGCTCTTGTATAGTTATGGCACGCATAACAACCGCAACCTTCTTCAATAGGACCCCAGTCACGCATGAAAGAGGCATTGCGCAAATTCAATCGCCCGTTCCATGTCATAGCCATCCCATTTCGCGCTACTCGTGTTGGATAGACACAGTCGAACATATCGATACCACGGGCTACCCCTTCTACTAAGCAGTCAGCAGTACCTACGCCCATCAAGTACCGAGCCTTGTTGGTTGGCAAAGTGGCGTTGTGTGGTCCAGTACTTTCGTACATCAACTCATGCGGTTCCCCTACGGATAGAGCCACCAATGCTATAGCCTTCAAAGTCCATAGCTACCAATTCTTTGGCACTTCTTTCACGAAGGTCCTTATACATGCCACCTTGGACAATGCCGAACATGCCTTGGTTTTTGGAACGACGTGCCTCTTGGCAACGTTCCGCCCAACGAGTGGTCCGCGCTGTCGATGCATCTGCATATCGATGATCCGCAGGATAAGGGATACATTCATCGAATGCCATCATAATGTCAGACCCTAATTGTTCCTGTACTTTCGTAGCCACTTCCGGAGATAAGAATTTTTCGACCCATCTAAATGAGATCGAAAATTCACTCCTTCTTCTGTAATCTTGCGCAACTTCCTAAACTGAACACTTGGAACCCGCCACTATCGGTTAAGATAGCTTGGTCCCAGTTCATGAACTTGTGCAAGCCGCCCGCTTCTTCCACTAGGTCAGCACCGGGGCGCAAGAATAAATGATAGGTATTACTCAAGATAACTTGAGAACCCATCGCTTTCAGCTCCTCTGAGGCCAATGTTTTACCGTTGCTCTGTGTCCCTACGGGCATAAACATCGGTGTTTCATAGGTTCCATGAGGAGTATGCAATAACCCTGCCCGCGCACCTGTGTGGGGACATTGTTTTTGCAATTCATATCTAATCGCCATATACACACTCCTTTATTACTTCTGTATTATAACACAACTTTTCAACTTATCGAATGAACATTGCGTCACCAAAAGCTAAAAAAATCTATATTTTTCACGTACCGCCTCTTCATACAGTCAGACAATGCCTCTGCCAGCTAGAGCGCTAATGAGCATGGAGCAAAGTAGACTCGCGGCAAATGAAAGTTAGTAATCAATGCATCCACCATCTTATAAGTATAGCCTGGGTAGATAAAAATTTGAGTCCAGTCGGAACTGCTCTTTTACATGACCTACCCTCGGTCGTTGCACGAGTTCTAAAGTGCGCACCGATGTAGTTCCTACGGCAATGACTCTCCGTCCTTCTGCTTTGGCGCGGTTTCACAAGTTCCGCCGTCTCTTCCGACACGATGATAAAAACTCTTTATGCATATCATGGTCTTCAATAGATTCTGCCGACACAGGGCGGAATGTACTTTCTAATCCCCACATGTAATGTAACAAATCCAATGTGCACACCTTTGTCTTGGATTTCAGCCAATAGTTCTGGCGTAAAATGTAAGCCCGCCGTCGGTGCTGCCGCCGATCCTTTTTCTTTGGCATATACCGTTTGGTATCTATCTTTGTCTTCTAGTTTTTCGTGGATATATGGTGGCAATGGCATTTCCCAATGTCATTGATAATCTCGTCAAAATTCATTTGGCTTAAATTGAATCAATCGACCACCAAAATCTGTATGATCCATGACTTCCGCTTCTAAATTAGGACCAAAGGATAGTAATTGCCCTTTTAGACATTTTTTCCCCGGTTTCACAAGGCATTCCCAAAGGTGTTTCCCTTTCGGCGTCAACAGTAGTACTTCTACCTTGCCACCCGTTCCTTTTCGTTCTCCATACAAACGAGCAGGGATAACCTTCGTATTATTGAAAATTAACACATCTCCTTCCTGCAACTCTTCTAATATAGAGTGAAAGGATGCTTTATGGCATATGGCTCCGCTTTCCTTGTCCAAGGTCATCAATCGCGATGTATCCCGTGGTTCCACCGGATGTTGCGCAATCAGTTCCTCCGGCAAGTCATAGTTAAAATCAGATACTTTCATACTATTCCTCATTAATTGTACAGTTTCGTAAGTGCTCGTACCTTTTGGTAATAATGTTGTAAAATCACTTTATAATAATCGGGCTGGCTCGCCTCTTTTCGACTTGCCATCTCTGCTGCTCCCCACTGTGAAAGCCCCAATCCATGTCCCCAACCGTAGCCATGGATGGTAACCGTTTGGTTGGCTTTACTGAATGCATGGTTCACTTTCACAGAAGAGCCCTGAATACGACTAGGCGGTGTTTGTCCCACGTAGAAGTCGAACAAGGTAGATTTCAATCCAAACAGGCTCTGTACTTGTTCTCCCGTAAGGGATACAGATCCTTTTTCGCCAATAAATTTCATCGTTTTCACACGGCCCGATACGCCACGGTCTTGGACTTTCATCGGTCGCTCAGCCAGTGGAGATAGTTCAATTGTCTGTAAATATCCTACAGATTTACTTGCTGTCACGCCAATTTTCTGTTCTATACTTTGACGGCCAGTGATGACATTCCACACCATGGTTCCCCATCATTCGAATAGTCCACAACCCCTTTTAAGTAAGGCAAATCATTACCCCACAGGTTCACGCTATCCTCTGTATAGCCACCTCCATCGGAGTGAAAGAGGGCATTGATAGGTTGTCCTTGATAGGTGAGAACCATCCCATGAGTGCGCTTTGACCGCTGTATTGGTACTGGCAAATTCACTGCTTTTTCCGCCATACACTCGATCCGCCGTGGTCGTTCCAATGTCATACGTTGTTTTGAGAGTTTTCATAGAGTGTAGTGCATAGGTCCTAAGCTGCTACCGCTAGCGCCTCAAGAGCTGGAGCGGCCAACTAGGTACTACTTCTTCGGGAACCACCCTTGTACATATTGTTTTCTAAAACCTAGTACATTTACTACGCTCATCGTTCCTGAGGCCATGTAGCGCAGTGATAGCCCTCGATAGGTTTTCCCCAATGTTTGTAATCTCGGACCCATACCGACCTTGAGCATTTTGAATGCTAATAGTTGCCCCATAGACTGCCCATTCACGCGAACCGACTCCACCGTCTCCGGAAATCGTGGCACTTTGCTGTTCTTCAATCGTCTGCACTTGACGGCCTGCACTATCTAAGACTACCATGGGCATCTCGCTAGTGATGAGTAAAGATTGGGACCGATGGCCTAGCAATACGCGGACAACCGGCTCGCCACTAGAGCCTCTTGACTGCGTCTTTTTCCTTCGTTTGTTATGAAGGTTTCGCCCTTGTTTTACCGATGGTTTTGCACCATTGTTAGATGCTACTGCATTGCCGTTAGCCCCTCACCTTTGTGGGTGCTTGTACTTTCGGTTTAGGGACCAACTCGTTTTGACAGGGGTAGCCCTTCGTTCATTGGCTCACAAAGGTGGCTTTCACCAATGTTTTTCGGTGTTTCCTTTGGAGTCGCACCTGACTTAGCAAAGAGTCCCACTTAACAAAGCTCCCACGACCCCCATCGCTATATAGCAGGACACTACTTAGTGTCTCATGGTTCTACCTTTCTAGGAAGTCCTAGGTGGTCATACGTCAATGGCGTGACGATGCGTCCCCGATTCGTTCTCGCCAGTAAACCCACTGCATCAAGCACGGTTCATATACGTCTTCGATACTTTCACGTTTCCTCACTAACGGAAGCGCAATAGTATCCACTCCCAACAGGGCCACCATCAAATTTTTCAATGATCGATACTCAAAATGCGACGGTCAATGCGATCCAAGCCTAATCGATCGATATTCAAGCTAGTAGCAACGCTTGGTCTGCAATGGCCTTTGTGATAATACCATCGCCCAGTACTTGCGCCACATCACGCACCCGTTTAAGCAAGCGGTTCGCAATTCGTGAGTTCCCCTAGAGCGGCGTGCAATTTCACTAGCTCCTTCATGATCCATATGTATATCTAAAATGTCCGCGAACGGCTCACAATAAATTCTAATTCATTTTGCTTGTAATATTCTGAGGCGACTAATGACACCAAAGCGGTCTCGAGTGGCGTCGCCTAAAGCACCGGCCCTCGTGGTAGCCCCAATTAAAGTAAATTTTGACACTCAATACGCACCGAGCGAGCACTCGGCCCTTGCCGATAATGATATCCTAAGGCATAATCTTCCATAGCAGAGTACAACACTCTTCTACGGACTCGAGATAATCGATGAATCTCATCGATGAATAATACGTCAGCCGGGCTGTAAATTACTCAACAGTCGTTCAAATCCCTCTGCTCGTTCTATGGCAGGTCCAGAGGTAACACGGAAATTCACACCCTAATTCGTATAGCAACAATCCCAGCCAAGGTGGTTTTCCCCAACCCTGGAGTACCATAGAGTAAGACATGGTCCAAGAGGGTCGCCCCGTAGCTTGTATACCTCGATGAAAATGTGAAATATTTTCTTTCGCCTGGGTCTGTCCAATATATTCTTTTTAAATAGCGAGGGTTAGACTAAATTGCCAATTGTCTTCTCCCTGTTCTTGCATGGTTACAATTCGATTTTCTTGATCCATTCCCTGTCGTCCTTTACCCAATGCGCATAATACTTGTTTTAATAAGACTGGCACTTCCTGTGTTCCATCATCATTTTTGAATCACTGGCTGTACCTCTCTTGTACAGCTAAAATCTCAAATGCCATGAGAGCCCCAAAGACTTCCTCAGTTGTGCTACTGGCACTTTGTTCAACAGGCGTGATCCTTGCTAGGTGTGTGAAAGTCCCTACAAGTGCCGAGGGCTTTTCAATTTTATCTTCAATTCTAAAACCAGTCGTTCTGAAGATTTTTACCAATGCCTGGTAATTTCGAAGTCCTTTTGTATCACCACTAATGATGAGTCCTACAAACTGTTCTGGACTAATAGCAGATAGAATGCCTAGGACCTAGTTTTGGGCCCACCCCTCGATACGGAGATGAGCAATAAAAACAGCTCAGAATCTTCCATGGTCAAAAAGCCATATAATTGAATGGCGTCTTCCCGCACATTGGTGTAGGTAAATAGACATGTCTCTTCCCCTACTTGCAGTTGACTCTGCACGGAGCTAGGCACGTACACGCGATAGCCCACATCATGGACATTCACGTACACCGCATCTAGCAATCGATGGGTGACAATCCCTTTTATATATGCAATCATTGTATCCTCACAATTGTAAAATCTGTTTCAATGTATCTGTATGAGAACTGTGGGCCGTGCAGATGGCGATGGCCAAGGCATCGGCGGCATCATCAGGCTTGATTTTCTCTCGAATCCCCAATAGGTTCATCGTCATATATGTAACCTGTTCTTTCGTGGCTTTCCCACAGTCACCACTAGATTGTTTCACCTGTAGTGGTGTATTCATAAATCGCGCAAATCTTGTTGGCTCGCCGCTAGTAATGTGACCCCTCTCGCTTGGGCTACACCGATACCGGTGGTCACATTGCGGGCAAAGTATAACTTTTCTATGCCAAACTTTTGAGGGCGAAATTCTTCTAGAATATCGCTCAACCTCATTAAATATAATTTCTAACTCGGCTTTTGCCTCTGGCGTCTTCGCCTCTGTGGTGATCACACCGTATGTAACAGGTTTTTAAGTGAACTGCCCACTACATCGATGATGCCATACCCGCAGATGGCATAGCCTGGATCTATTCCAATAATTCGCACGCTATAACCTCTGATTTCTTTTCATTGTTCCAATCATTTAATTATAGCAAATTTACCGCACATATGCACCCTTATAGTATACCTTTTTCCAACAAACTTACATACATGCCATCGCCGATGATGATATGGTCCAACACAGGAATCCCCATGACCTCTCCTGCTCTGGCAAAAATTTTTGTCACTCGCACATCATCACTGCTCTCTGTAGGATCTCCAGACGGATGGTTGTGCATCAATATCATGGTTGCCGCATTGGCATCGATGGCTTTGTCGAAAGACCGCTCTCTGTTCTGCTGTACTACTGGTCCAATCCCCTTTGGAAATGGGCACTGGGCTTGATCATTTACTTCACTGTCAATAACAACACATAAAATGTTCTTCCCGTTTGTGGCGGAGCGTTCCATCATATAATTTGTCACTGCCTCTGGGGTACTAAAATCTGCCCAATCTTGTTTCACCTTCATCTGCCCTAAGCGCCGTCTCAATTCTGAGGTCATGCGCAAATGGTCACCGCCTTGTCCTGTCCGATTCCCTCAATCTCTCCAATGTCTCCACCGTTGCATTATTGAGTCCTCCTACCACCTGGTCCATTCGTTCCACCACATCATGGGCTACTTCTAGTACAGATAGCGCCCTTCCGTCCTGTGCGCAAATAAAATCGCTAATAACTCCTCTAGTGCTATCGCCTCTGGCCCTAAGCAACAAATTTTTCACGTGGCATTTGGTAATTCTGCACATCCCAACATAATTCCTCCATCGTTTGAAAGTACATCTTTTACCTCTATAAAGTCGACAACACGCCACACTCCAAAGAGTGACGTGTTTACTACATATCTGTCATTCTATTGTCTATTTATATATATTCGCCACTGATTTTGAAAAATCCTTTTTAAGGAAAAATTTATGCTTCCTTTTTCCTTTTGGTTCCTGTTGTCCGTATGCATTGTGTGCATAGATGGCGAAGTCTTCTCCATGTTTGAAAGCATCTTCTCGTAGATACGCATGAAAACGACTTGGTCTTCTTTTCACCTGCATCTAGGTTCGGCACATGTTGTGCTAGACCATCAAAAACTCTTGCTCTGCTTTCAGTAGGATGCGACCATGTTTTTAATTTTTACCTTCCACCACAGAGTACGCCAGCCCACACTGGTCGATCATCGGTGGACGACAGTTTACGATATTTATAGCGAAATTTCAATGGCGGCATCATAGATTGTTTAAACTAGTAGACCCTGTCATCGATCATTGTATAAGGAATGACCATTCGTTTCTTTTCCCTAATAGTGCTTTACCTCATCAATGATGAGATCCAATTCGGTCAATCTAAATGTATAGGTCCCCACTGCTTGCGACACAGGCACAAATAGAAACGATCGCCTCTATGAGTATTTCTGCTAATGCCACGCTACCCTAATTGTGAATATCGCCACAAACCATGTCCTAATGCCACTACGGCCACGGCGATAAAGTACGCTCACTAAGGCGATAGCACTGCGCCGGAGCGCTTGGGACCGTTCTTCATGTTTGTGCAACTGCATATGTCCCTTTTCTATAGTCTCACCAACAATGTCTATAATGCTGAGATAGCAATAGATGAAAGTATGTCAATAACAAAAAGAGCCCTCATAGAGAGACTCTTTCACAAGTAATCAGAGATTGCAGTTTTTCATCACTAATGGGCTAGTAGTGCAGTTTTGTATCACGAGTCGCATCATGATTTCTTTCAGTTTGTAGGAATAGCAAAGATTTTAACTTTGGAACCTTCTGCACTGATTTCTTGCTCTTTACCGCGAACATTGTTGCGTTAGGTCGATGCGAGGTGCCTAAGTATTCTAAACCGTTGCAGATTGCATCACGGTTGCCAATACCATTTTCACCGATACCAGCTGGGAATACGATAGCGTCAACGCCCGCCCATATACAGCTACGTAAGCACCGATAGTAGCACGAACTTTGTAATGGAACATATCCAATGCTAATTGAGCACGTTTGTTACCAGCTTTCGTCCTTTGCTTCAATCACACGGAAGTCGTTGGACACGCCGGAGACACCGAATACACCAGATTTTTGTTCATAATAGCGTCGATTTTGATGGTATGTCATATCCTATTTTTCCATCAAGTAAAGTACGATGGCTGGGTCAATATCGCCACAACGAGTACCCACGATCAAACCGGACAATGGGGAAACCCATGGAAGTATCGATAGAACGCAGCTACCTTGATAGCTGTAACGGAAGAACCATTACCTAAGACAAGATACGATACGAAGATCGGACATGTGTTTACCCATCAATTCTGCTGCTACACGTTGTGCCACATATTTGTGGGAAGTACCATATGGAAACCATAACAGCGAACACCTAAATCAGTGTATGCTTCATATGGAAGACCATATAAGAATGCCTCAGCTGGCATTGTTTGATGGAATGCAGTATCAAAATACACCAACTTGGGTACATTTGGCATAATTTTTGGCATGCTTCGATACCTTGGATGTTTGGAGGATTGCGAAGTGGAGCGATTTTTCGCGCATTCTTCCAATGCTTCCATCACTGCAGGAGTGATCAATACGGAATCAGCAGAATTTTTCAGCACCATGTACTACACGATGACCTACAGCGTCGATTTCATCCATGAGAACCAATCACGCCATGTTCTGGATCTAGCTAAAATATCCAATAAGACTTGTAACGCCACTTTGTGGTCAGCTACTGGTTCGATGCGTTCTAATTTGTCTGCATCTGGACGACGATGGTGAAAATTGCATCATCGGAACCGATTTTTCTGAATTGACCTTTCGCCAATACACTTCATGCTCCCATATCAATTAATTGATACTTCAAGGAGGAGCTACCGCAGTTTTACAAACTCAAAACGTTCATTACTTCTCCTCTTTCTTAGTAACTGAATGTGCCCGTTCACGTTGATTGATATCTTCTCCTTGGGAGACTGATCACTGTATGAATAGCGTATATTCCACGTACACCTTTATTGATGAAAGTATACTGAGTGAACCTGAATTGTTTGCCCATTGGTTCCCGTCGCCAGCGTAGATTTAACAGCTTTTCACACCGTCTACTTGCACAGCTTCTTGGAGTCCATTGTGCTTTGGCACCAGTTTGACCTAACTCTTTGGCCAATTCCTGTTGCGCTAATTTTTGTGCCCTCTTCTAATGTTGACAGTGGTGCACCTGTAGAAGCTTGTGTAGCCTTACATAGACACCATAATTTTTATCCAGTCCCAGCGTAGATTGTCCAATGGTTGCTCCTTTATCATTGGCAACAATTCTGTCGAGTTGCCCAAAATCAAAAGGAGAGTCTACAATGACCTCTGATTGACCTACATTGATGACTTTCTGACCAAAACTATAGGTATCGATGGCTTTCACTGACTACCATGACCACCTAAGAACAACTTACCATCCCTAAACCAAGGGCTATGATATATTGTTTCCATATAGTTACCTCAAATGAACACAATTTCTGCAGTCCAATTATAACTACTAATGTCAAAGGTCTACCCCTTTTTGATGACTTCTTTCATACAATATATAGTGCTATTAAGCATACTCAAAATTCAATAAGTAGGCTCTCTATAGTATAAGTAATTGACTTATTATATTGACTGCAATACATCTATTTTTATGTTATATCCCATAAACTCTAAAAATTTTGTCACATGCATCTTCTTCGCATTTGAATTTACAAAGTTTTAATAGGATGACCACGTTCAACAACAACACATAAAATTGTTCTTCTTTAAACTCTAGAGAAACACTATCTACTTCACCCATGGTCCCTTTTCCAGAATCTAAAATAAAATACTCATACTCATCTATTTTGAGATCCTCTAAAACTCTTCTTAGTTCGTCAATTTTCATCCCCGTACAGCTCCTATATAAAACATATCTTGAGTGTTCATCATAAAAATTGTTTTAAATACCATCGAGTATCTCTTAATAGATATGCAAAATATTCTCACCGCTTGGCCTTCATTATCAAAGTAGCGACTCCCATAAATCTCATTACGTTCAGTCATAGTACACAGATATACCTCTAGGCGTATAATCTAATGCTATTGTCACTGGTGTAAGCGGTGTTCCATCATCAACTATATTATAAGTATTCTTAGAATATGATTCTCCACAGCTAATTGTTTCAAAGACTCTTTAACATTCATTTTACTTCATTCCTTTTCATATCTATAGTATATCACTTTCCCTTTCCAACTAGATTTACTCCTATGGGATGACGTTTGTGAAAGTTTTTATCTCATGATATACTAGTATACATAACAGGAGTACTAGACCATGAGACACCATCAGGTGTGCAGAATATAATCCCTTTCACAAGGGGCATGCCCATCAATTGCAAGAGCTTCGCCGTGACATATCCAGCTCAACCTTCTCGTATGTATTGAGTGGCGACTTTTGTGCAACGAGGAACTACTGCCATATTTTCTAAATTTCACCGTGCCCAATGGGCTGTCATGGGCGGAGCAGATATTGTGTTTGAGCTGCCTTCTATGTTTCGCCGTTGGTTCTGCGGAATATTTTCTGCATCGGTGGTGTCAGATTATTACATGCCCTAGGGTGTGACGCCATTTCGTTCGGGGCTAGCCACACACAAGTAGAGAGACCTTTATATCCAGTGCATGAAACTCTAGACCATCCTAGTACCCAAGAATCATTGCGCACTCTTTTTAGCACAAGGGTACTCCTATGGCACTGCTTCTTACAGCAATTCAGTCGTACCATTCAGCATGCACCTCACTCTGAATACATGAGATTCCTTTAGCAAAGCATACATCCGAGGGCAACTATACTTTCAGCAACAGAAACAGCTCGTCATCAAGGAGCCTTTCATTCGAGAAACTCAAACGATATGAGTCAGTTGACTAATGACCTAACGCTATCTTAGGCATTGAATATATACGCGCCTTTACATCGCTATCACATCGAGTTAGACATCATTCCTGTGAAACGAACTAGTTCCCATCACAATCCCACCTTAGATGATTCGTTACCATCTATGCAGCCTTGCGAAACTGCTATTTACATCCTCTAAACAAATATCTTCGAGTCTATCCTGTTCTCGGGGCGCGCAACAAATATCTGATACCTCTTGCGCCTTATACCTCATCGGGAATTGATCGACCTACCTCTTTAAGTGAATCAGGAGTCAATACCTCCACAGCTTTAGACGAAAGCACTTCCAAGTGGCATCAATACCTACCCCTCGTCATATCTCCTCTTGCTATGGACATCATACAAGCTAACTATTACGCTAGCCTGAATCAGCTATTATGACGCTGATTCACCTCACTAGCATGCATAGCGACCAAAGAAGAATTACAAACCTTACAAGATATGAGCGACGGTTTGGAAGGGCATAGCTCTGCAGTGGCCTCTCCTCTTGGGAACAAGCCCGTGAAAGTTTAAAATCAAAACGCTACACCTACGCTCGCCTCGATCGTATTCGACTGTACAGCCTCTTCCGTCGTCACTCACGAGATGTTCCATGAGTGCCATCAACTAGGACCTACCTATGGACGACTGCTCGCTTTCAACGACAGAGGCACGGCAATACTTAAGAAAAACGTTCCTCCATTCCAGTCGTGCAAAAATGGGCTCCTTTCTGCCCGCAAGCAAGCAACGGGGATTGCAACATGCTGTGCGAGCGAAATCGACTGGCAAGTCGACTGTGGCAGGGCTGACTGTAGATAATCCTAATTATCGAGGTAGTCATGTATGATTTCACCACCAGTCCTGTCTACATCCAACAAGCAAGTCATGATCCTAATCATCATGCACTCATCAAATGTAAATCAAATTCATCTTTACTATATGCATAATGTTTCATAAGCAAACTAGTCTTCGATATACTAAAAAGTCCCCTGTACTGAATGCATCATTCCACTCGGTACAAGGGACTTTTCTATTAACCATTCTGGAGGATCACGATCATACGCTTCGATATCCAATGAGTTAGCACCACTGTTTTCAAAGCAGGCAACAACAAATCAGGTTCGCCCTCTTTGGCTACTACGTAAAACATCGTTCACCAGGTTGCACACAGCTTTTTTACAACGCCTAAATCAGTTTGCTCTGTATCTTCACAGCAAGGCCTTCGATTTCAAGATAATATCTATCTTCTGGCACCCATTCCACCCAAATCTTGTGCGCTTTTAATTTTCTTTGTTTCCCCAAACGCTCTACAGACAGTGCGGTCAGGCAATTCTTTGAAAGTAGCCAAAATAAACTGTTTTATAATTTAGTGATGTATATGGTACGGTTGACCATTGATGTAGCATAGCATCCATTTTCATAAACCATTCCAGGAAAGAATCTGTTCTCGGCAATATACGAACATCGCCCCGCACACCGTGCGGAGCGACGATCCTCTGATGGAAATCAGTTCTTGGTATCCATTATTTACTGGAATGCTACACCCTTTGCCATCTTCTAGTAAAATTTCAGAGCCCATAGAGCATCCAAGTTATCACCGATTTTCACAGTGATCGTTTGCTCCATTTGGCTCTTGTGCAATTTCAGAACCAACTTCAAGCTTTCTCGCTTCTTTCAAGCTGCTCTGCTACTTTGAGCTTTGAAAGCTTCGTTGTTGCTTTTCTTCCTCGATTTGTTGACGCAATTGAGATTAAACCTCGTGCGTCAATTTTTGCTTATTCATAACAAACGTTTTGCTTGGAACTCGATTTGTTGTAAATCTTGATCACCATGTCCATTTGTTGTTGTAAATCAGCAAAGATTTTTGTTTTTAAAGTGTCCGTAACCTTAGACTTAATCACAGGGTACGCGTAATGTCATTTCTTCCATGGTACCACCTTTTGGGACAATATCAACGGATATCTTCTTGTTCTCTTTAATGGCACTTTTGCCACAGCGCGAATCGCTTTCGCAATCTTACCTTGCTTTCCAATTACTTTACCCATGTCATCAGGAGCGACACGGATTTCATAGACTTCACGTCATCGCGGATTTCCATGGTAACAGAAACGGCTTCAGAGTTGTAACTAATGATTGAACAATTAATGTAATTAATTCTTGCATCTGATACGCCTCTCTATTAATTATAGTCAGCAACACACCATGTTTTCTTTGAACAAGGGCGAACAGGACTGTGTAGGTTTGTGCACCTTTACCCTAGCCATTCTAATGCTTTCTTCGTCAATATTAACGATTGCTGCCTCAGTAGCACGTATTGACGACCCGCCTCTGGAGCGCGGGAGTCAACAACAACGATACGATAGAAAGGAGCTTTTAGCACCTAAACGAGTTAAACGGATTTTTAACATTCTTCTTTCACCTCCTTAAATAGAATATTATCCCATGAACGGTAATTTAGGGAACTGTGCCCTTCTTACCTTTGCTCATAGACTGCATCTGTTTCCATAAAGCTTGCGAGCCTCTTCAAATTGTTTAATCAACAGATTTCACTCGCTGCACAGTTGTACCAGAGCCCTGCTAATACGTTTACGACAGACCCATTCAATATGTTAGATCCGTACGTTCCGCCATCGTCATGGATTTGATAATGGCTTCAATTTGACGTACTTCTTTATTATCTAAGTCAAAAGCCCGCTAATTGGTCTTTCAATTTCCCCATACCAGGCAACATACCCAATAAGTTTTTGCAATGGTCCCAATTTACGGATTTGATTCATTTGTGCTGAAACTCGTCCAAAGTAAAGCTATTTTTGGCCATTTTTCAGCCATTTTTCGCTTCTTCTTCGTCGATAGTACTTTGACATTTTCAATCAACGTTTTGAAATCGCCTAAGTCAAGGATACGAGAGGCCATACGATCACGGATAGAATACTCTAAACCATCCATCTTTTTCGCTAGTACCAGTAAACTTGATTGGTGTGCCTGTAACAGCTTTAATGGAAAGTGCCGCACCACCGCGAGCATCCCCATCCATTTTTGTTAAAATGACACCATCTAGGCCTAAGTAATTATTAAATGCTTCAGCCGTCCCCACTGCATCTTGACCAATCATGGCATCCACCACAAGCAATTTCATGAGGTTTTACCTCGCGCTTGATGTTAGCCAATTCATCCATCAACGTTTCATCAATGGCTAAGCGACCTGCTGTATCGATGATAACGATATCTTTAAAGAGTCGTTTTGCCTCTTCAATACCAGCCTGAGCAATTTCTGCAGGATTTGCTCCTGCTGTTTCGTTAGCATGAACCGGTACGTCGAGTTTGTGCACCAGAGAACTTGCAACTGTTTAATCCATGCGCTGGACGATGCCACATCGGTTGACTACGAGCGATGGTGTTTTCCCTTGTTTGCGAAGATGTGCGGACAACACCAACCGTCGTCGTGCCTGCCCCTTGCAAAGCTACCAACATGGCGATGGTCGGCGCGCTTTCGGAGAAATCGCCAATACTGCGACTTTCAGTGCCACCTAATAAAGCGTCAATTCGTCGTTCACAATTTGATGACCGTTTGCTTTCGATTTCGTACCGAATACTTCTCTCTCCCAAAAGCTTTTGTCCTTTAGACGAGCAATGGAAATCTTTCGCTGCTGCAGAAGTTTACGTCTGCTTCTAACAAGGCAAAAGCGAACTTGTCGCAACGCTAGGTTGACATCATCTTCCAGGGTACACCTTTTCCTTTTGGATGCAAAAGGCTTCTTGCAATTTATGTGTTAAATTTTCAAAAGCCATACTAGCCTCAATTGTGTGTAATAGTTGAATCGATGTAGATGTGATCTGATTCCAATTGTGTTTTCAATTCCTTCACAATCTGTTTCGTCGTAAATATATTGTTCCAATAAAGGTGTAATTTTCCTTCATGAGGGCTCCACTACTGGACTTCGCATTTCGTTTCAATATTGTCGTGAACGGCTTGTCTAGAGATGCTCAATTCTTCTGCAATTTCACCTAATGACATATCATCTTCGTGATGTAAAGCGTATTAACGCTCTCGTTGTCGCTCCGTCAGCGAGGATCATAAAAATCTAACAGCAAACTAATTGTCATTCGTTCTTCCGGTCCCTCCTCTAGCGCTCTTTTGAAAGTCATGTCTGTCAAGCAAAATATTTACACCTATATGTACCAATAGCACATAGACATCCAGTCATGGTTGTAAAGTAAATTGCCTTTACGTCTGTTCCTCAACAGGTATTGTAATGGGCTGCATAAGTGCTCCGTAGGTTTCTGTCAATAATTTCGCACCGGTTCTGTAGCCGACACGCAGCGGTTGCAATCCTTCATGAGGACAAAGTAACTGCTGACCTTCTCGCTCACATCCACTGCGCCTGTTCTTTCATAGAGTCCCGTATGAGAACTTGTTTCAAATACATCCCCCGCACCGGACGTGTAACGATCTCCATATCGCCTTCATAATCAAATCCTACATCCAATTGCAATAATGACTGTATGTTGATGATGTCGCTATTCATAGCTTTCGCCATCGATAGCCATGCCAATTTGAATGGCTTTGAAAGACATATCTCGTACAAGGCTGCGCTTGATGTCTCTAATAGGTATACTTTTTCTTTCCCCTTTCTGTGGCAGCGGATGGCGTTAAGGCATAGAAGGATTCTGTGCTTTCATGCCGAAGCATAATCTGTTTTGAGGAATATCTAAATACCGTTCCAAATTAAGCGGTTCTCTCTAAATTCATCTTGTTAGTGTATAAATCATTAATCTCTCAAATCGAAATCCATGGCGTGCATCTTCTGGTAAGGTTTTCAACTTGTATGTGCCTCGATGTTTCCACATAGTCTTGGACTCTTTCAAGGATAGATTTCAATTTTTCAGAGTCAAAATAATCTCTAGTCGATAGCATTCGCTTCTCATGTGCTTAATGGCGGTATCCATTCTCTTTCAATTTTGCAGGCGGAAAGCCAATCCTAATTTTTCATAATATAAAATATTAGTTTGTTTCCATTACGCGTCAAATCTTGACATCATCTCCAATCGTCACATACATACTTTCGCATAGGCGCGTCCTTTCTGTGATCATCTTTTCTATGATGATGCTAAGCATACTGATAGACTCTCAACAGGAGTTCTGTTTGTTCCTTCGTCGTTTTGAAACTAAACTATGGGTATATGGTTTTAGCCATGCTATACTATAGCATAACCGTGGGCTTTTTGACATATTAACTTTCATTCATGTATTTTCTGCATTATTAAATTAATTCTCATAAAAGTCCATTTCCTGACAGCTTTCATCTCTCCACTACTGTAATATCAATGGTTTGATAAAGGAATATAAAAATTTCAAAATAATTATTTTTGCATTTACAGCTCACACTGCAACCATGTGCTTTATTAGATAATGCCGGAGGACAGGTGCAAGATGTGCAGGGTCACTCGGCGGGCAAGGATTGATAAGTATAAACTATGTATTGTATGAGGAGGCTGTCCCTGCTGGCATGTGCACCACAAAGGTCGCCAATTCTGCGCGAAACGATCAGAAAAATTAGCACGCTACGATAATACGCATATGCGTCGCCAAAGCTGACTCGTGAAAGGTCAATCTTCCGAGAAATCCACGCTATGTTCAACCGCATTATGAAAGCGGCAACGCAGCTGGTAGATGTAAGCACAAAAAGGTTGATTCAATACGTGCGCCCATACTATTAGAATGTACAACCTTTGAGTGAAATAGATGATGGGACACGGTCGAAGTCAAGCTAACTCTTCTTCGTGAGTTTGGGGTTCTGTTACTAATGTTAAAACTGTGCAGACCACACTTATATACATAATTCCAGCATCTTTGTATAACATCCACAAAAAGGACTATAGCAAATCGTGCCTAGTTCGTGATCTGATATGGTCACTTTCTCACTGATATCGGCATGCGTGAATGTTCATATATAAGTCCCTATGACATAGATGTTACAATAAAGTTATATGAACACCTCCGGATCATCGCCTCGGCCGATGATTATGCTTTTGCCCGTGACGCAACGCGTTGCTCACCACAGTGACAGAGCTACGTGCCATGCTATTGCCCTGACACAATGGGACTTACGTAGCCCATCGCGCGCGTGGAATGCCAATGCAGTTGATCAATGCCCAGAATAAATTCTGTTTTCAATGCTTTGTCGTCGTTTTGCGACTCGTCGCCACGGCTTGTACTAAGGTGCGCACGTCATTTCGCACTAGCACGATATCCTGCGGCCTCCAATGGCTTACATCTGTGCCGTGACGTGCAATACCGTCAATATCTCTGCTGGCGCTAGGGCTTTGGCGCATCGCGTAATACCATCTCCCACCATGCCAGCTTGGATTTCCTTGGCGCAGCAATCGTCGCGATGGTATTTGCTTTATCTTCGGCGGTAGCTTCCGCAACCACATGAGTAATCCCTGTGGCGGCTACGCAGATTCGCTGTTCGCGCATTGTCCCCTGTTACCATCCACACCTCAGCCAATGCTCGGTCTTGTGGGGCTACCACCGCGCTTCTGGCGTTTCTGCAGTCAGCAATGTATGCGCTACAGCAAATGCATGCACTACCACCATCCACAACAGAGATGGATGCGAGGGGCCTTGTTCAATAACGAAGCTGTGAGATCTCTGCTTGCCATGAGGGTTATATATCAGTGCCTGAGCTCTTGCATCCAGCGAGTATGACCGACTGTAACATGTTTGTCTGCTGCTGCGTCCTTCTAACCCTTTGCCTGGAATGTCTTGGAAATCTTTCACAATCATCTGCGTGCCTTTGCTAGCCCCGTATTTAGCGATAGCTTAGTACGTAGCCAGATGGGTTGACCCTCAAAGGTTTACTGTGAGCCAAATTATACATTTCATCCTGCCAATGTTATATCCCTTTTGTAACAGATAGTTCCCCTTTTGTTAACGTCCCTGTTTTATCCATGATAATCGCATTGATATGACCTGCTTTTTCCTAGAAACTCTGCGCACGCATTTTAATAAGCACCTATGTTCTGCAGGTCCCTGAGCCTACCATGCAGTCGATGTCGTGTCGCCAGTCCCAGAGCGCACGGACAGACAATGACAAAGTACTGCTGGTGCCGTATAATACGGCATCTCCTACAGGTGGATCCTGATCCCAGTACCCAAATTCCCATTGTGAGACGGCAATTCCGATTGACCACCGGCACAAAATGAGGATGCCACCACATCGGCGATACGCTGAACCGCTCGCTTTAGACGCTTGCGCTTGTTCCACCGCTGATAATTTGGGATAACATGGTTTCTGCAGTAACGGTGGCTTTCATAATGACTTGTACCCGATACATTGACTGTGGCGCCCATGACTCGGCTAGAACGACCTTTTCTGCGGGTACGCTGCACCTGTCAGCGCAGCTTCATCCACTGTGGAATGACCTTCTAAAATAATGCCGTCTACCGGCACTTTTCTACCGACCCGCACCCTGGATTTTGTCGCCTAAGACCAATCTCCTTCAGCGTAGGAATGTCCATCCACTCCCCATTGCGTTCACGTGAGACTACACTCCGGTTGTAATGCGCTAATGAGGTGGCCTCGGACGTACGACCCTTAGCGATATCCTCTAATAGTTTGCCTAGTAAAATGAAGTAATGAGCCACCCAGAGGGTTTCCAGAAATAGACATCGCATGGTTCGCCGCATTTGATGAGATGCTACTAAAGTCCGCATGCTGCAGAAGTTGCCCAGTATGCCACTGGCACGTCCGTGGTCAGAGTGTGCCGCTGCGGTATGGTGCCAAGGCACTGGTGTGAAAATCCGGCCCGCTCCAGAGATTGAGGCGATCGTCGCCGGAGCTAATTTCGATCTCGCGTGCGCCAGCACGTGGCCAATGCCATAGATAGTGACCCGCATCGCCGATACCGTCAGCAGGGATCGCCATGAGCCAGCGCCACACCTAGTCGTATGTATTGCTGTGGGACGCGCTCTACCACCACACCTCCATCTGCAGCCACATGAGCACCAAAAGCCTATTTTCAATGGCGGCAATCACTTCTACGGCACCCTATCGCAGTATCTTCTGTAGCAGGTCACTGTTCCTTTATTGGTCAGCAAATTGACTTTCACATCTTCTACACCATCTAATTTGCTAACTACACTTTTCTCTACACGCCCTACGCAAGTACGCGATGCATGCCTACAATAGACTCTTCTTTACGCATAGTTATCCTCATTACGTACAGTTTATATGGTATATCTAATTTTCTGATATAAATATATTAACATATATCCAACTTTCATGGTCTTTTTGAATAAACAGCGGTATACCACTAAGTTATGTTATACTATAAATAGACAAATATTGTAAACTAATTTTTATTGTTCCTACAGGAGTTCTTATGTCCAGATGTTCCCCAGTCTTATGTTACATTTAATGAACAGATATGTGAAAATCCTTTGTTTGTCCATTGCGGTCTCTGTGGAAGCAGAGGCTGGCTTTCATCAGCATTTAAGGGTACAGGTTGCTCACTGCTGCAATTGGCTGTTCCAGGCGCGTCTTTGACGGCAAAACCTATCCGGGCAGAATCTGGCGGTCGTTGCCATCGTTGCAGGTGACCGATTGGCTGTGATCTCATTTCTCTTAGTCATTGAAGGTCTAACGCTTCTCATTGCCTCGTCAGGCGCAACTATCTCTGTTGTTTATTCAACTTTGGTTCATCAAAGACAATTGCCAGGCTTCACTGCATCCTTTCAGTCTGTGTCTGTTTGATCTATGATGCTGTACTGATCAGTTGTTAATTTAACTGGTGTCTAACATGATGCTTCCTTGTGGTAAATTGCATACATTGGATATCAGAGCGTAGCTAGCATCATGCAGTGCTCGCTTCAAATGAAATCAGTCTGTTTTATTGTGTACATTTTATTAGTCTCTATATATGAGA
>BNJS01001023.1_pt1 | contig 29407 bp, 20 predicted proteins | sample 8540461 | NCBI WGS metagenome assembly BNJS01 (sample SAMD00202454, study PRJDB9452) | human saliva metagenome | isolation source: human saliva | place: Japan | reverse complement strand
ACCAGATATTATCTAGCTCGGAAGCACTTTTTTTAGTTAAAGTGTTTCGTCAACTGGCGACTAGATTATAATAACATGTTGTCACTTTCATGTCAACACCTTTTTATAATCTTTTTAGAATTTTGTAATCGCATTTCCTTGCCCATACAAAAACCTAAACATTCAAAAACAAGATGCATCATCTAATAGCCTCTCATTAAGAAACAGTCGCTGTAACGACTGTATGACTATTATAGTACAACACACATACCTGTGCAACCCCTAATTTCCACTTTCACAAAATTTCATTTCTTTCTCATTTTAACAAAATATATTGATTTTACACAATATATTTTGGTACAATATGGTTATAGATGGGCATATATATATTATAAGAGAAACGCCCTATTTTAATACTATATATAAGGAGAGAATTATGTACTTCTCAAAAAAACTATTTACCAAAACAGTTGCTCTAGCTGCTATTTGTGCTTCAATTGCCACTGCAAGCTTTGCAGCCCCACAAGGAACTTATGACACATCTGAAATCCATGTTACAGGACAAGCATCTCGCTCTGTTGCACCTAGCTATGCCATCCTCACATTAGGCATCACTAGTGAGAACACTAATATCAATGCCGCAAAATCTAACAATGACCGCATCATGAGCGAGCTAGTTAGTAGACTTTCAAACTTAGGTATTGCTAAGAAAGACATTTATACATCTAATATTTCTATTAATCCTACTAGCGATTACCAAGATGGTAAACGCATTAATACGGGTTATAGTGTGTCCAACCATGTAACAGTAAAAATTATCGACCTAAATACGGTTGGTAAAGTTGTAGATGCTGCTGTTAACGCTGGAGCTAATGACATCAACAATTTATCATTCCAAACGACCCGTCCCAACAATTATCTGACGCTTTGACTACAGAAGCAATTCAAAACGGTCGTCATAAGGCAGAAATCATTGCTACTGCTTTAGGTCGTACATTGGGTCCAGTTAAAACTGTAAATATTAGCAACACCGAAACAAGCACTTTTGACCAAGGTTACTATCGTAGTGCAAAATTACTTGCTGCAAATCTTAGTACTGAAACACCTGTGGAAAAAGGTTCCTTGATTATTTCTCAAGATGCTGATATCGTATATTATCTTCAATAAACATCAAGCTACCAACAAGTTACAAAGAAATAGTTTCTTGTAATCAACAATAAGAAACAAAACAATAAATTATACACAACAACAAACGCAAGAAAAGACCGTGCAACACCACACAGTGTTACACGGTCTTTATGTTTCATATTATTTATTTGTCGTAGTTTCTGGTACAACACCTTCATGTACAGCTACGATACCACCTGTTAATTCATGATAAGTGGCTTGTTCATAACCTAAGGATTTCCATATTTCCAAGATTTCACTTTGATGAGGATAGCGGCGCAAGGATTCTGGCAACCAAGCATAAGAGGAATTATCCTTACTCAATTTCCCTAGTATAGGTAATATATAGGAGAAGTAAAAGTTGTATAATTGCTTAAATCCAAATGCACTTGGTTTAGCTAATTCCAATACCACTACCTTACCGCCTGGTTTTACAACGCGTTGCATTTCTGACAACACTTGCTTAATGTCAGGTACATTACGCATTGCAAAGCCGCTCATAGCTGCATCAAAGGTATTATCTGCATAAGGTAAAGCCATAGCATCTCCATGCACCAAATTTACTTGGTCCAAAAGATCCGCTCGCTCCATGCGTGCACGCCCTTGATCCAGCATCTCCACATTAAAGTCTAACGCTTCAACGGTCAAAGTAGGTTCTTGACGCAACGCTTCCTTTGTAAATACACAAGTACCACAAGCTACGTCAAGCACATGTTGATAAGGTCCAATATTCATTTCTTTTACAGCGAACTTACGCCAGAAATAATCTTGCCCAAAACTGAGCACAGTATTCATCAAATCATAATGCTTGGCAATATTAGAAAATACACCTTGCACAAACTGTTCTTTATCTTCATAAGTGTTAAATTCTTTAGTATTCATGGTACCCACTTTCACAATCAAAATTTCACATGCTGACAGTATACCACAACTAGCGATTACATTCTAGAACTAAGAACTATTCTTATATATATACTATAGTATACTCAAAATGCATAGAAATAGTATTTATCTATTGAAATAATAAAATGTTCGTTGTATAATGACATATGTCCTTTGTAAAAGGATTTGTATTTATGGCTATACTCAAAAGCCAATTTTATTGTTTTATGTAGTCTAATAAAGTATTGGAGTCTATTATGAATCGATTTATGAAATCCATCAATAGAGTCAGTCTTATTCAACAAATACTTATCGGTATGATAATCGGTATTTTGACGGCTCTCTATGTTCCCGACCTTGCAAACGAACTTGCTTTACTGGGTATATTATTCGTTGGTGCCCTTAAGGGCATTGCACCTGTCCTTGTATTCTTCCTTGTAATCGCTGCGATTAGTAAACATCGCTCCGGTCAAAAAACTGGCATGGGATCTGTTATTACCTTATATTTATTAGGCACATTCCTCTCTGCGGCACTAGCAGTACTTGTAAGTTGGTTCTTCCCAACTACATTACACCTAGTAGCAGGCGCAGCTGATGCAGCACCTCCACAAGGTATCGCAGAGGTTATGAAAACACTTCTTAAAAATGTTGTAGATAATCCTGTGAAGGCCTTAATGAATGCCAACTATATTGGTATTTTAGGTTGGGCTCTTATCATCGGTGGTGCATTACGCCATGCGCCAATGAATACAAAAGAAATGATGGAATCAATCGCTCAAGCAATTACTACTGTAGTTGGTTGGATTATCCGCTTTGCTCCTCTAGGTATCATGGGTCTTGTAGCAGACTCCATCGCTACTAATGGTATTGAAGCATTAATTGGTTATTTCCAATTACTAGTATTACTTTTAGGCTCCATGATTTTCGTGGCTTTAGTAATCAATCCAATCTTATCCTTCATCTACCTTCGTCGTAACCCATATCCATTGGTATTTAAATGTTTACGCGAATCTGCAATCTACGCATTCTTCACACGTAGTTCTGCTGCAAACATCCCTGTAAACCTTGACTTGGCAAAACGTTTAAAACTCAACCCTGATATGTACTCTGTATCCATCCCATTGGGTGCAACAATCAACATGGGCGGTGCAGCGATTACCATTACAATCATGACATTGGCTGCTGCCAATACATTGGGTATCATCGTAGATGTTCCTACAGCTATTCTTCTATCCGTTATCGCTACGATTGGTGCCTGTGGTGCCTCTGGTGTAGCTGGCGGTTCCTTGCTTCTCATTCCATTGGCATGTTCCCTCTTCGGTATCTCCAACGATGTGGCAATGCAAGTTGTAGGCGTAGGTTTCATTATCGGTGTGTTACAAGACTCCACCGAAACAGCACTTAACTCCAGTACAGATATTCTCTTCACTGCTAGTGCTGATTATGCTAAACGCGGTTATAACGACAATTGGGATTAATCCCTTATATAGAATTAGACGATCCATTGGGTCGTCTTTTTCTTTTATGAAAGTTTTTTTCTTTTTATAAATCATTTCTTTTTTTAATATAACTATATTGATTTTTATTCAATATATGATATAATAATTACATGATAATAAATCTTAAGAACTTAACTTTACATAGAAAGGATATACCATGAAACAATACGATATTATTGTAGTAGGCACTGGTGGTGCAACCATCGTAGCTGATGCAGCACAAAAAGGCCTCAACGTAGCAATTATAGAGAAAGGTAAATTTGGTGGCACCTGTCTCACACGAGGTTGTATCCCCACAAAGGTTATGGTAACAGCAGCTAATGCTGTCCAAGAGGTAGAAGAATTCAAAAAAATCGGTATTAATGTGAATTCCGCCACTATGGATTGGGACATTGTATCCAAACGCACATGGCATATGATCGACAAATCTGCTGGTATTTATGACTACTACAATGCGTTTGATAATGTAGACGTATACCGCGGTGCCGCTAGCTTTGTATCTGATAAGGTTATGGACATCCACCTTAACGATGGTTCTGGCACAGTAGAAATCACTGCGCCTACAATTATACTTGGCACTGGTGGCTACAGTAATGTACCTAATGTACCTGGTCTTCAGGAGGCTGGTTTCCTTACTAGTGAAAAATCTGTTTTGGAAATAAATTCCCTAAACAACCATATAAATCCCTTTGCGATTCTCGGTGCAGGTCCAATTGGTGTAGAATTCGCTCACGTATTTGCTTCTGCTGGTACAAATGTAACAATTCTTCAACACAATGTCCGCTTAGTACCTAAAGAAGATGCGGACATGTCTGAACATTTACTTAACAACTATAGAGAACGTGGTATCAACGTAATTTTAAACCAAGATACAGTTGAGATTCGCCAAGAAGAGGGCCTTAAAGTAGTTGTAACTAAAGATCGCACTACAGGTGAAGTAACCGAAACTAAGGTTGAGGAAATTCTTGTAGCCGCTGGAATTCGCCCAGCTGTCGAAGAATTACACCTTGAAAATACCGGCATCGAAACATGGCCGAAAGGATGGATTAAAACTAATGAGTTTTTGGAAACATCTGTTGAGGGTATCTATGCTCTAGGCGATGTAAATGGCGAGCCAGCCTTCCGTCATCGTGCAAACTACGAAGCAGATATCATTGCACACAACCTCTTCTATGCAACTAGCGAAGAAGATTACCGCTGGGCACGCTACGATACATTGCCAAAGGTTACCTTCTCATACCCTGAAATTGGTAGTGTAGGTCTTACTGAGGCAGAAGCTATCAAAGCCGGCTACAATGTAGGGGTAGGCAAAAACTTCTACTCCTCTACCGCTAAAGGGTATGCTATGGGCATCAACCCTGGTGATGTAAATGATGGCTTTGTCAAAATCGTAGTAGACAAAGATACAAATCATATCCTCGGTATGCATGTGGTAGGACCTCAAGCATCTATCCTATTCCAACCGTATGTTAACCTTATGAATAGTGGTATCACTCCACTAACAACTATCAATGAAGAAATTGCTTCTGAACGCACAAAACGATTGCGCGAAAAGGGAATTTCTCGTGATATGGACCCTAGATCCGTTATCACTGTAGGTGAAACTATGAGTCCTCACCCATCCCTTGTGGAGGTCGTCATGTGGACACAAGCATATTACGAAAATCGTTGGTAAACAAAATACGAAAAAGACCGATACACGTTGTATCGGTCTTTTTCATTTCACTGAAAGAACAATGTGTTCTTTCTTTTATTTTTTATCCATTACAATATCATGGCCCCATACTAGGTTCGTACGACGTTTATCAAAACCTTGATCTGGTTCTGGTGGTAATTTAGTTGCTTTACTTTGAGAAATGTAAGAGCCTGTATTACCATCAACAGTCACAACTGTTTTCTTGCCATTTTGATGCATAGTTACATAGTAGTTAACCTTACCATTATGAGCTTCAACTTTCCAGCCTTTCATAACAGCATCTGCGCCGAGTTGGCCTTTTGCAATCGCTTCAGCTTGAGATGGTTCGATAACCTTATCTTTATTAAAGATTTCACCAACTACGCGTTTAGGTTTTCCACCTTCGGACATGTCGGATTGATGACCTGTTACGATATCAATTTTCATCTTATATTCGTGATATTTACTATAGCCGGTCACTTTATATGCATAAGCTAGATCGTTAGAATTCAATTCTACAGAATGCAATGCAGCATTAGGGAAACGATTTTGGAAGATTGTACCAATTTCGCTCATTGTCATTACTACAGATTGGCCTGGAGCCCGCTTAATTGTAATATCTGTGCTTGTTTCAGGCTTAGTCTTACGCGCTTGTACTTCATATGGTGTAGCAACAGAGAAAAACACCAACCGCTAATACACCAGTCAAAAACCAAAGATACTAATTTTTTTTATTCATTATAATCCTCCCACATATCAATCGGATTCTATAAACCTTCATTTGAAGCTAATCGCTCTTCTACATCGGTCATCAATAGTTTATAACAAGTGGCCACCAAAGGCACACCTATAATCATGCCGGTAACGCCCATCAAGCTACCGCCAATAATAACGGCTGCAAACACCCATAAACCTGGTAACCCAATAGAATTACCAACAATTTTAGGATAGATAACATTACTTTCAATTTGATGCAATATCTCTAAAATAATAACATAGATTAATGCATCCATAGGACTAACAGTCAGTAAAATAACTGCACCCATGATACCACCAACATAGATACCGATTAACGGAATCAATCCTGTAAGGCCAATAACACATGCAATGGTAGTGGCATATGAGATATTAAATACCCACAAAGTAATGCCTACCATAATACCTAAAATCAAGGCATCAATAAACTGGCCCACAAAGAAACTACTAAATGTTTGAACTGCTACTTTACTAACATAAGTAACGCGATTTACCCAAGTATCAGGTGCATAAGCACGCAAGATGCGTTTGCCTTGCATAATCAGACGCTCTTTATCTAGCAGCATATAGATGGCAAAGATAAGTCCTAGACCAATATTCACAGTCCAAGACAGAACTGTGCCCATCGTATTCACGACATAGGTACCACCTTTTGTGCCCCACTCACGCGTGTAGTTAACGATACTTTCACCATTAAGCGTATTCACAACAGTTGGATTCGAAACCAATGGCATCGTATCACTTAGATGCTGAATCCATTGTTGAAAGTCTACGTACAACTGTGGGGCAGCAGCCACGATAAGTGTAATGGAGTGAACCAGTTGCGGCACCGCCATTCGTGCAATGAAGTACACGATAAGACTAATCGTCACGAAGGACAAATAAGACTCAAGGGACGCCGAATCTTGTACCTCCACCCCGTTTTGATGCTAGGCCAGAGCCACCGTTCGTAACGCACCACTAGAATATCGAGGACAAATGCCATACAGGCACCCACGATAAGTGGTACAAAGGCTGTTATCAGTACATCTAAACCTGAAGCAATATCACTGATACGAAGGGCTACTAACACCATGATACCTGCCAGGATAATCGCGGTGATAAGCTCCTTATAATATTTAAATTTTCCCATACTAATAACTCACTTTTACTAAACACTGGTAAGTATTGTACACAATATAAATGAACGCTATATGACAGAAAACCACTAGGTCCTTTCTCGTGTACAGTAGTATTTCTAATAGAATTAGTATAACACAAAAGTCCATCTTATCGCACCCCAAATATAAAGAGAGACGAAAAGATGGACTTATATTAGTTTATATTAGATTGAGAACGCTCAAAATTAACGGTGGATGTAAACATCTACACGTAGCTTGAGTATTGATATAACGGTAGCCCGCATTAATATCAAGATTTTCAGTTGCTTTATAACCTAAACCAGCTTCCCAAGTTGTAGTTTTTTTTAGTACCAATACCAGCTTTGCCATATATGTCAACTTTAGAACCTAAAGCTGCTTTACCAATAACACCTACTTGAGCAATATTATTAGTACCGCCATCTTCCCTCGATACATATACAAGGGTATAATACCTAATTATATTGTACACAACTTTACGATAAAAATCCAATATAAATTATAAATTTTTTTAAAGATTTTTATTAAAAAAACTAGTATAAAACAACTGTATCATGCATAAAAAGGCATCGCCCTCTAGGTCGATGCCTTTTTATATTCATATATATATCCCTTACATATATACGTGAAATTGATGATTTTTTTAGTAAATAACACATTCCCCAATGTGTCATTTATTCCACATCTGTATTGTATACTATCTTAGGATTCTAAGCAAGCTGTTTTTCATAAAACTTTCATAAACTATTTTAAAAATTTCAATATACCTATACGATTTTATGTTGCCATGAACCACTGATGAATCGCATATACGCACAAACTAATCGCAAGGATTGATCAAAACACAAGGAAATCCAAGCACCATATAGACCTAAGCCTAATGTGATACATAGTACATAGGTAATAATAGGTCTAATAACAGCGACACTTACTAATGAATATTTCATGATATAGAATGTATCACCAGCACCTTTTAATACCCCTGCATACACTTGTTGTAATGCTTGTGGGAAAGCCGCAATAGCCATAATTCCCATTAAAGCACCTGCCATTGTAACAACATCACTTTCACGGGTATATAACTGAACGAGCAAATGTCCTGCACTTATAAAAATCATGGCACTAATGAAACCTACGACGAGACCCATCCGTGCACCAATGATGCCAAAGGCACGCGCTAAATCAGGGCGTTTATGTCCTAAGTTTTGGCCGGTATGTGATGCACCAGCAAAGCCGAGGCCCATTGCAAAATAATAGAATATATCCATCAAGTTCATACACACATAGTGTGCCGCCAAAGGTACTGCACCTAGGGATGCAACAATCATGGTATATGTGTACATACCAAAACGCTCAAAGAACTGTTCTCCAAGGGAACTACCACCAACGTGAAATATCGTATGTAATACAGTTCGCTCAAAGCGCCATTTCGATGGGTGCAATAAGGTTAGTCCTGTCTTAGTATGTTGAGATATAGCACGTAGCAAAAGCGCTGCAATAACAGCACTACTAATAAGGGTGGAAATTCCTGCCCCCATAACACCCAAATTCTGGGAAGAATACAATACCATAGATTAAGAAGAAGTTCAAAATCGTATTTAAGATATTGCCCACTACATTGGATTTAAAGATAACCTTAGTATTCCCATAACCAATAAGAGCACCCCCAACAATTTGGCTAAAGGACTGAAAGATAAGGCTAAGAACGATGAATCGCCCATACCAGACAGCAGTTTCAATATAGCCATCCTGAGCACCTGTAAATCGCAATATATGTTCTAGATTAAACAAACAAATAGTAAGTAATGGTACATAAATCAGAAAAATTCAACAAAATTGATTGCTTAAGCACCGCATTCATGCCATCTACATCACCTTCACCATGGCGACGAGCAATAATAGCGGTCACCGCAATGGATAAGGCGCGACAGATTACGAGCATAACCATTTCTGGCTGCCCCATAATACCTACCGAAGCAAGTGCAGCAGCCCCTAAAGAACCTACCATCGCTAAATCGATAGCAGTCATTAACTGCATCATCAGCCCTTGCAATGTAGCAGGCCAGGCAATTTTTAAATATTTATTATATAGATTTTTTGTAGTTTCTACTGGTCCCAAACGATCCTTGCTAGGCAATATGGTATCTACTGAAAACCATCGTTGTAAAGCTTCAATCATGATAACTCCCTATAACAAACCCAAAAAGGGGGCTATTCCCCATATTTCTTATGTATTATATCATAAAAACATATGAGAAGTCATTCATATATCATGCTTTTTAATTAATAATGTATATCAAAAATGCAAAGAAACCCCTTATACACTTTTCTATACCCAACAGGGTATTAGTATTGTATATAAGAGGTTTCTTTATTTTATTCCTAAATTAAGCTCTATTTTATTTGAAAATATTTATCATATTTCATAGATAAATATATCAAACATAAGAGACTCGAGTATCTGCTCAACTAAGTAGCGTCTATCAGCAATCTTAAGTGTTATCCTTTAGATGCTAACAGCTTATCTACGGCAGCGCGTAAATCATCTAAACCTTGTTTAGTTTCAGCTAACTCACGACGTTGACGTTCGTTTTCAGCCTCTAAGCTATTAAGACGAGCCGCTTGATCTGCAATAACGTATTTTTGTTCTGCATTTTCCTTTTTGAGGCTAGATACTTCATCTTGCATTACATATACAGAGCTAATAGGGCCCGCTTTGTAACGATCAGGAATATTTTTCTTTTCTGGGCTGTAACCAAATTTATGAGTTACACCAGCATTTACCATATTATGATTGCCACCAACAGAAACACCTATGTTGAACATAGTATTTTCATTTGTGTAATGTGCTAGGCCAAGGGCTGCCGCAGTTTCACCACGATAGTTGCCTACGCCTGCCATAACTTGAGTTGGTTCTAATGGATCATATTGAATTGGTTTCAATGCGGCCATCGCAGCTGCATGAGCACCAACACGTTGAACCTCACCTGCTACTTGATTAATAGCTTGGCTTGTGTTTGCATTGGAAGCATTCAATTGTGATACATTAACTGCATCGGTTGGATCCGTACCAGGTGCTACGCCTTTAATTTGGTTGTTACCATTATGTAATCCATCCTTAGTTAAAGATACAGGACCCGCATTTGGATTATTAGGATTTGCACTTCCTGGCGTAATTGTCATACCATTACCATTCGTTACAGTTGTGTTACCTGCTGCATCTTTAAATGTGGCAGACTTCATATCTGTAAGTTCAGGATTAACTGCATAGCTAATAGTTTTGCCTACTTGGCTTACCATCATATTATTGCCAGCTTTGAAAGTTACTGTTTCATTTGCCTTAATTTTTTCAGCCGTTGCAGTAGGTGTGCTATTTACACCAGAACCTTCTGAGCCAACAGCTGCATTCCAACCAGCATTTGATACAGCAGATTTTATTTGGTCTTCAGTAGCAGCACGACCAGAAGTAATGTTGTTAGGATCCCAAGCTTTATTAGTTAAACCTGTAACAACACCATCTTTACCATTTACAGCTATAGGATTTGTACCACCTGTTGTAATGATGCCATCTTTACCATCAATACCTACAGTACCAATACCTGCCTGCCCGTCTTTGCCATTAAGTGTAATCTTATCTGCAACTTTCACAGATCCATTTACACCGTCAATAGCAACTGCATTTTTACCATCGCCCGCTTTCACAGTACCATTCGTACCATCAATAGCAACAGCATTGCCATCCTTACCAGCCGTGATAGTACCAGCAATACCATCTACAGTAATCGCCTTAGTTGGATCAGCGGCACCTAATGTAATCTTATCATTCAACTTATTGTCATAAATTGTATGACCATCTGCAGCAGTTGTCTTAGTTAATACAATATTGCCAGTAGTATTATTAGCACCTTGACCACCATTTGCAGTCAACTCAGTCGTTGCTGCTTTAGTTTTAGCATTCAATTGACTAACATTGACAGCATCTTTTGCAGCTGTACCATCTGCAACATTAACAATTTTGTTATTGCCATTGTCTAGGCCGTTACCAGTTAAGGAAACTGTATCTTTACCTGGTTTTGTAATCGTAACACCATCCTTAGTGAAAGTAGCCTTGTTTCCAGCAGTATCCGTCACAGTAGTACCCGTAGCCTCAACCTTAGTTATATCACCCGTTGCATTTGTTACAGTAGCGCCAGTAGAAGCAACGTTTGTTGTATTACCAGCTGCGTCCTTAACAGTTGCACCTTTAGCATCAACCTTAGTTTCATCACCAGCTGCATTTTTCAATGTATTGTTTGTAGCGGTAGACGTATTAGTATTTGCACCATCTGAAAGTGTATTAGAGGTCGCTGTTGCAGTATTGGTATTAATACCATCTGTAATCGTATTAGATGTAGCATTCGATGTATTCGTATTACCGGCACCATCATCAATTACATTTTTATCAGCTGTAGATGTATTTGTCTTAGCACCATCAGTAATTGTAGTTCCTGCTGCCGTAGTTGCAGTAGTTTTCGTACCATCAATTACAGTATTGCCAGCTGCGTTAGATGTGTTAGTTTTGCCACCGTCAGTTTGAACGATGCTATCGCCTTTAATAACAGTTGTTTTACCACCTGTAGCATTGAAAGTAGCTGATTCCATATCTTTAAGATTTTTATTTAAGGAGTAGGCCAATGTTTTACCATTTTGATCAATAATAAGATTGTTGCCCGCTTGGAGTTGAACCTCTTCACCACTTGCTACATTTGTTTTGGCGGAACCATTTGCTTCGCCTGTAGAACCAGTTACCTTACCAGAATTTACATTCCAACCAGCACCAACTTTATCGGCTACAATTTGCAATTGGTCTTCTGTTGCAGCACGACCAGATACAGCCTTCGTTACGCCAGGCGTCCAAGTTTTGTTAGTCAAACCAGTCACAGTGCCTGCTGCACCATCAAGCTTAATAGAGTTTGTACCACCTGTTGTGATTGCGTTATTCACACCATCGATAACAGCTGTGCCAATCGTTGCTTTTCCAGCAGTGATTGTACTTGCGTTTGTACCATCTGTAATTGTATTAGATGTAGCATTGGATGTATTTACATTGCCATTACCATCATCAATCACATTGCTGTCTACAGTAGTCTTATTAGATTTAGTACCATCTACTAATGTGTTTTCATCAACAGTAGATGTATTTGTTTTAGCACCATCTTTAATCACTTGACCAGCGGCAGTCGTTTCTGTGGACTTAGTACCATCTGCAACTGTATTACCAGCTGCAGTAGATGTATTCGTTTGTGTACCAGCAGTTTGCGTAATGGAATCACCTGTAATAACAGTTTTATTTGTACCTGTACCAAGGAATGTAGCAGAATTCATCTTCACAAGATCTTTATTCAAGGAGTATGTGAAGTCTCGTTCGTTTTGGTTTACTGTGAGGTTTTCACCAGCGATCAATTGAACTTTATCGTCTTTACCAACCTTAGCATCTTTCTTAGTACCTGTTTGAGTACCAGACGTAGTAGCATCTTTATCTGCCGTGATTTGCCATGTTTGTTCACCTACAGCTTTAATTGTTCTTCTGTAGCGGCACGGCCTTTCGTTGCAAAGTCTGCTGCCGTTACGGTTGTGTTAGACAAACCAGTAATATCATTAGTTGTACCACCAGTTACTGTTACTGTACCAGTCTTAATTGTGCCTGCTGCACCATCTAACTTAACAGCATTAGCGCCACCAGTAGTGAAGGTGTTATTTATACCATCAACAATGGAGGAACCAATCGTAGCCTTACCAGCAATAACTGTACTTGTATTTGTTCCGTCTGTAATGGTATTCGATGTTGCATTGGATGTGTTTACATTACCATTGCCATCATCAATTACATTGCTATCTACAGTAGTCTTATTAGATTTAGTACCATCAACTAATGTGTTTTCATCAACAGTAGATGTATTTGTTTTAGCACCGTCTTTAATCACTTGACCAGTAGCTGTAGTTTCTGTGGACTTAGTGCCATCGACTACAGTATTACCTGCTGCTGTAGATGTATTGGTTTGTGTACCAGCAGTTTGCGTAATGGAATCACCAGTAATAATAGTTTTATTTGTACCAGTACCAAGGAATGTGGCAGAGTTCATCTTCACAAGATCTTTATTCAAGGAGTATGTGAAGTCTCGTTCGTTTTGGTTCACTGTAAGATTTTCACCAGCAATCAATTGAACTTTATCGTCTTTACCAACCTTAGCATCCTTCTTAGTACCTGTTTGAGCACCAGATGTAGCAGCATCTTTATCTGCCGTGATTTGCCATGTTTGTTCACCTACAGCTTTTAATTGTTCTTCTGTAGCGGCACGGCCTTTCGTTGCAAAGTCTGCTGCCGTTACGGTTGTGTTAGACAAACCAGTAATATCATTAGTTGTACCACCAGTTACTGTTACTGTGCCAGTCTTAATTGTGCCAGCTGCACCATCTAACTTAACAGCATTAGCACCACCAGTAGTGAATGTGTTATTTACACCATCAATAACAGAGGAACCAATCGTAGCCTTACCAGCAGTGATTGTACTTGTATTAGTACCATCAGTAATTGTATTCGATGTTGCATTGGATGTATTTACATTACCATTACCATCATCGATAACATTACTATCTACAGTAGATCTTATTGGATTTAGTACCATCAACTAATGTGTTTTCATCAACATTAGATGTATTTGTTTTAGCACCGTCTTTAATCACTTGACCAGTAGCTGTAGTTTCTGTGGACTTAGTGCCATCGACTACAGTATTACCTGCTGCTGTAGATGTATTGGTCTGTGTACCAGCAGTTTGAACGATGCTATCGCCTGTAATAACAGTTTGTTTTTACCGCCTGTGACTCAAAGGTGTGCAGAGTTCATCTTCACAAGATCTTTATTCAAGGAGTATGTGAAGTCTCGTTCGTTTTGGTTCACTGTCAGATTTTCACCAGCAATCAATTGAACTTTATCGTCTTTACCAACCTTAGCATCCTTCTTAGTACCTGTTTGAGCACCAGATGTAGCAGCATCTTTATCTGCCGTGATTTGCCATGTTTGTTCACCTACAGCTTTTAATTGTTCTTCTGTAGCGGCACGGCCTTTCGTTGCAAAGTCTGCTGCCGTTACAGTTGTATTAGACAAACCAGTAATATCATTGGTTGTACCACCAGTTACAGTTACTGTACCAGTCTTAATTGTGCCGGCTGCACCATCTAACTTAACAGCATTAGCACCACCAGTAGTGAATGTGTTATTGACACCATCCACAATGGAAGAACCAATCGTAGCTTTACCAGCAGTGATTGTACTTGTATTTGTACCATCTGTAATGGTATTCGATGTAGCATTAGATGTATTTACATTACCATTGCCATCATCGATAACATTACTATCTACAGTAGATTTATTGAACTTAGCACCATCTTTGATAACTTGACCAGCCGCAGTAGTTTCTGTGGACTTAGTACCATCAGCTACAGTGTTGCCCCCTGCAGTAGATGTGTTTGTCTGCGTACCTGCAGTTTGAACGATACTATCGCCTTTAATAACAGTTGTTTTGCCTCCTATGGCTTCAAAGGTTGCAGAGTTCATCTTCACAAGATCTTTGTTCAAGGAGTATGTGAAGTCTCGTTCGTTTTGGTTCACTGTAAGGTTTTCACCAGCAATCAATTGAACTTTATCGTCCTTACCAACCTTAGCATCCTTCTTAGTACCTGTTTGAGCACCAGATGTAGTAGCATCTTTATCTGCCGTGATTTGCCATGTTTGTTCGCCTACTGCTTTTAATTGTTCTTCTGTAGCCGCACGGCCTTTTGTTGCAAAGTCTGCTGCAGTTACAGTTGTATTAGACAAACCAGTAATGTCGTTGGTAGTACCACCAGTTACAGTTACTGTACCAGTCTTAATTGTGCCGGCTGCACCATCTAACTTAACGGCATTAGCACCACCAGTAGTGAATGTATTATTTACACCATCCACAACGGAAGAACCAATCGTAGCCTTACCAGCAGTGATTGTACTTGTATTAGTACCATCTGTAATGGTATTCGATGTAGCATTGGATGTATTTACATTACCATTACCATCATCGATTACATTACTATCTACAGTAGATTTATTGGACTTAGCACCGTCTTTAATCACTTGACCATCTGCTGTAGTTTTTGTGGACTTAGTACCATCAGCTACAGTGTTGCCAGCTGCAGTAGATGTATTCGTTTGTGTACCAGCAGTTTGCGTAATGGAATCGCCTGTAATAACAGTTTGTATTTGCCTACCAGTACCTTCAAAGGTTGCAGAGTTCATCTTCACAAGATCTTTAGTTCAAGGAGTATGTAAAGTCTCGTTCATTTTGGTTTACTGTCATATTTTCGCCAGCAATCAATTGAACTTTATCGTCTTTACCAACCTTAGCATCCTTCTTAGTACCTGTTTGAGCACCAGATGTAGCAGCATCTTTATCTGCCGTGATTTGCCATGTTTGTTCCCCTACTGCTTTTAATTGTTCTTCCGTAGCGGCACGGCCTTTCGTTGCAAAGTCTGCTGCGGTTACGGTTGTGTTAGACAAACCAGTAATGTCGTTTGTAGTACCACCAGTTACTGTTACTGTGCCAGTCTTAATTGTGCCAGCTGCACCATCTAACTTAACAGCATTAGCGCCACCAGTAGTAAATGTGTTGTTTACGCCATCCACAATGGAAGAACCAATCGTAGCCTTACCAGCAGTAATAGTACTTGTATTAGTACCATCTGTAATGGTATTCGATGTAGCATTGGATGTGTTTACATTACCATTGCCATCATCAATTACATTGTTATCTACAGTAGATTTATTGGACTTAGCACCGTCTTTAATAACTTGACCATCTGCTGTAGTTTCTGTGGACTTAGTACCATTTGCTACTGTATTACCAGATGCTGTAGCAGTATTAGTCTTATTACCATCAGTTTGAACGATGCTATCGCCTTTAATGACAGTTGTTTTACCACCTGTTGCTTCAAAGGTTGCAGAGTTCATCTTCACAAGGTCTGTATTCAATGAGTATGTGAAGTTCTTACCTGCTTGGTCTACGGTTAAGTTTTCACCAGCAATTAAAGATACCTTATCATCCTTACCAACCTTAGCATTTTCTTTTGTACCCGTTTGAGCACCAGATGTGCCAGATTTTTTATCTGCTGTAATTTCCCAAGTTTGGCTACCTGCAGCATCTGCCACTGCTTTCAATTGGTCTTCTGTTGCAGCACGACCAGTAGTGGCTGTACCATTCCAAGTTGTATTAGATAAACCGCCAATAGTATTAGCAGTACCATTTACAGTAACGCCACCAATAGTAGCTGTTTTACCTGTAATAGCACCCGTTGTACCATCGATTGTCACTGCATTAGCACCAGTACCAAGAGTCACCTTATCGTTGAGTTTTACGTCATAAATAGTATGTCCATCAGCTGCAGTAGTAGATGTTAATGTCACATTACCTGTTGTTGCATTAGCTGCTTCACCAGTGTTAGCAGTGATTTCAGTTTTAGACGCTTTTTTAGCTGCATTGATTGCATCGGCTACGTTTTGAGCTGTTGCTACACCATCTGTAGTTGGACCTGTAATTGTGCCATCTGCACCAGCTGTGATAGCAGCTGTATTTACATCGTATTTAACAACGCCAGCATCATCGATAGAGGCTGTTGTTAACGTACCATTCTTGAAGTTTAGACCATCTGCCAAGGAAACTTGTTTTGCGGTACCATCATTTGCTTTGTAAGACAAGTTAGTCTTATTCGCAATCTTAGTACTATCGATAGTTACCTTGTAATCCTTAGTTGTACCATCTGCACTAGTTGTAGGTGTTACAGTCAATGGATTATTAGCATCAGTTGTATCTGTGCTTACTGTTACAGCAGCTACAGCAGATTTTTTAACCTCTGCTTCAGAAACTGTAAGATTTACATTTTTACCATTTACGTCGGTAGAGATGTATTTGCCATCGCCTTTAATACCGAATGTATCATCTTTAAGATTTACGGATCCAGTATTGGTTGCTACATCACCAGCGAACTTCAATGTCGTAGCACCAGTGGCAGCTTTCAATTGTTCTTCTGTAGCAGCACGGCCTTTTGTAGCAAAGTCTGCACCAGTCACAGTAGTGTTGGACAAACCAGTGATATCGTTGGTTGTACCACCAGTTACTATTATAGTACCCGTTTTAACAGTGCCATCTGCACCATTAACTACTACAGCATTTGTGCCACCAGTAGTAATCTTGCTGGCTACACCATCGATACCAACAGTACCAATTTGTGCCTTACCAGCAGTGATTGTACTTGTATTGGTACCATCTGTAATTGTATTGGATGTAGCATTAGATGTATTTACATTAGTACCATCAGTTTGAACGATACTATCGCCTTTGATAACAGTTGTTTTACCGCCTGTTGATTCAAAGGTTGCAGAGTTCATCTTCACAAGGTCTGCATTCAAGGAGTACGTGAAGTTCTTACCTGCTTGGTCTACGGTTAAGTTTCACCAGCAATTAAGGACACCTTATCGTCCTTACCAACCTTAGCATTTTCTTTTGTGCCAGTTTGAGCACCAGAAGTGCTAGCTTTCTTATCGGCTGTAATTTCCCAAGTTTGACTACCTGCAGCATCTGCAACAGCTTTCAATTGATCTTCTGTTGCAGCTCGACCAGTAGTAGCAGTACCATTCCAAGTTGTATTAGATAAGCCGCCAATAGTATTAGCCGTACCGTTAACAGTAACACCACCGATATTAGCAGTTGTACCTGTAATTGTACCTGTGGCACCATCTAAGGTTACGGCCTTAGCACCACCAGTAGTGAATGTGTTATTGACACCATTAATGACAGAGGAACCAATCGTAGCTTTACCAGCAGTACCATCAATAGTCACAGCATTAGCACCAGAGCCCAACGTTACTTTATCATTGAGTTTTAAATCATAAATAGTATGACCATCTGCAGCTGTGGTAGATGTTAATGTCACATTACCTGTCGTTGCATTAGCTGCTTCACCAGTGTTAGCAGTGATTTCAGTTTTAGACGCTTTTTTAGCTGCATTGATTGCATCAGCTACATTTTGAGCTGTTGCTACACCATCTGTAGTTGGACCTGTAATTGTGCCATCTGCACCAGCAGTGATAGATGCTGTATTTACATCGTATTTAACAACGCCATTATCATCGATAGATGCAGTTGTTAATGTACCATTCTTGAAGTTTAGTCCATCTGCCAAGGAAACTTGTTTTGCAGTACCATCATTTGCCTTATAGGACAAGTTTGTCTTATTCGCAATCTTAGTACCATCGATAGTTACCTTGTAATCCTTAGTTGTACCATCTGCACTTGTTGTCGGTGTAACAGAAATTGGATTATTAGCATCTGTTGTATCTGTACTTACAGTTACAGCAGCTACAGCAGATTTTTTAACCTCTGCTTCAGATACTTTCACAATCAAATTCTTGCCATTCGCATCAGTAGATACATATTTACCATCACCAACAATGCCCAATGTATCATCTTTCAGATTAACTACCCCAGGGGATGTATTCGTATCACCTGCAAATTTTAAGTTAACCGCGTCAGTAGTCGTTTTAGCTGTTTCGGCTACGGCTTTCAATTGATCTTCCGTCGCAGCTCGGCCAGTTGTAGCTGTACCATTCCAAGTTGTATTAGATAAGCCAGTAACATGCTTGTTGTCACCATCGATAGTCACGCCACCAATAGCTGCATTTTTAGCAGTAATTTTACCAGTTGTGCCATCGATTTTAATGGTTTCAGTTGTACCAGTACCAACAGAAACACTCGTTAAACCAGCAAGATCTTTATTCAAGGAATAAGTAAACTTACGTTCATCTTGATTAATTGTAAGGTTATCCCCTGCAACTAATTCGACAGTTTCATCCTTACCAACAGTAGCATTTTTCTTAGTACCTGTTTGCGCACCAGTTGTACCTGCTTTATCTGCCGTAATATTCCAAGTTTGGCTAGACGCAGCATCTGCCACTTTTTGTAATTGATCTTCTGTTGCAGCTCGGCCTGTTACGGCTTTGTTACACCAGGAGTCCAATCTTTATTAGTCAAACCAGTTACAGTGCCAGTTGCACCATCTACCTTAATAGAGTTAGTACCACCAGTAGTAATTGTGCCAGTTGCACCATCAACAGTTGTTACACCCGCAGTTACTTTTGCAGCTGTACCATCTACTGTAACAGTGTTAGCGCCAGAACCAAGTGTCACTTTATCATTGAGTTTTACATCATAGATTGTATGACCATCAGCAGCGGTAGTAGATGTAAGAGTTACATTACCTTTTGTTGCATTCGCCGCTTCACCAGCATTAGCAGTGATTTCTGTTTTGCTTGCTTTTTTAGCAGCATTAATAGCATCCGCTACGTTTTTAGCAGTTGCTACACCATCAGTAGTTGGACCAGTAATTGTGCCATCTGTACCAGCAGTAATAGCAGCAGTATTTACATCGTATTTCACAACGCCATTATCATCGATAGATGCAGTAGTTAATGTACCATTTTTGAAATTCAAGCCATCCGCCAAGGATACTTGTTTTGCTGTACCGTCGTTTGCTTTATAGGACAAGTTCGTCTTATTCGCAATCTTAGTACCATCGATAGTTACCTTGTAATCCTTAGTGGTACCATCTGCACTCGTTGTAGGTGTTACGGTCAATGGATTATTAGCATCTGTTGTATCTGTACTTACTGTTACAGCAGCTACAGCAGATTTTTTAACCTCTGCTTCAGAGACTTTAAGATTTACATTTTTACCGTTTACGTCAGTAGAAATATATTTATTATCACCTTTAATACCCAATGTATCATCCTTAAGATTTACGGAACCAGTATTGGTTGCTACATCACCTGTGAACTTCAACGTGGTAGCACCAGTGGCAGCTTTCAATTGCTCTTCTGTAGCTGCACGGCCCTTAGTTGCAAAGTCAGTTGCAGATAAAGTCGTGTTAGACAAACCAGTGATATCGTTTGTAGTACCACCAGTTACTGTTACATTACCAGTTTTAACAGTGCCATCTGCACCATTAACTACTACAGCATTTGCGCCACCAGTAGTGATTTTGCTTGCCACACCATTGATACCAACTGTACCAATTTGTGCTTTACCAGCAGTAATTGTACTTGTATTAGTACCATCTGTAATTGTATTAGATGTAGCATTAGATGTATTTATATTAGCACCATCAGTTTGAGCAATGCTATCGCCTTTGATAACAGTTGTTTTACCTCCTGTTGCTTCAAAGGTTGCAGAGTTCATCTTCACAAGATCCTTATTCAAGGAGTATGTGAAGTCTCGTTCGTTTTGGTTCACTGTGAGATTTTCACCAGCAATCAATTGAACTTTGTCGTCTTTACCAACCTTAGCATCTTTCTTAGTACCTGTTTGGGCACCAGACGTAGCCGTATCTTTATCTGCTGTAATTTCCCAAGTTTGGCTACCTGCAGCATCTGCAACAGCTTTCAATTGGTCTTCTGTTGCAGCTCGGCCAGATACGGCTGTGCCATTCCATGTTGTATTAGATAAGCCGCCAATAGTATTAGCCGTACCATTTACAGTAACGCCACCAATAGTAGCCGTTTTACCTGTAATAGCACCCGATGTACCATCAATCGTTACCGCATTAGCACCAGAACCTAATGTCACCTTATCATTGAGTTTTACGTCATAAATAGTATGACCATCAGCTGCCGTAGTAGATGTTAATGTCACATTACCTGTCGTTGCATTAGCTGCTTCACCAGTGTTAGCAGTGATTTCAGTTTTAGACGCTTTTTTAGCTGCATTGATAGCATCAGCTACGTTTTGAGCCGTAGCTACGCCATCCTTGGTTGGACCTGTAATTGTACCATCTGCACCAGCCGTAATAGATGCGGAATTAACAGCAACTTTCACCCCTGCTGCTGTAGCAGATGTGCTCACAAGACTGCCATCACCGGTCACGGCAAAGGATACGTCCCCATCTTTAAGGTATTTATTACCTGTGGAACCAGTATCAGCAGTGAGGCCAATACCCTTAGTGGTAGCATTAACTGTGTTAGCATCCAAACCAACTGTAATCGTTTGATCCTTAACAGTCGCCGTTACGCCATTGGCACCAGCTACATTAAGTTTTTGGTTTTTAAGGTCTACAGTGCCGTCATGTGTGCCATCAGTAATATTGAGGTTTTGAGACAAGTTAGCCACTGCATTTTGAACATCGCCAATATTCGCAGCATTCGTCGCAGTTGTACCACCGCTAGCCACATTGCTAATGACCTTATTACCAGCATTGATGCCAGCCGTTTTATCAATAGAAATACCACCAACAGTCACATTATCTGTTGTTACACCAGTGCCTGTAATAGTCGTTGTGCCATTAGTTAAACCATTCGTATTGATAACCGTATTGCCTGCCGTGAAGGATGTACCTGTAAATGATGTGCCTGTGAAAGTAGTACCTGTGAAAGCTTTACCCGTTACAGAACCATCAGTGCCATCCAAAGTAATTTTATTCGCACCAGAACCAACAGTTACTTTGTTATTAGCTGTTACAGAATCAACAGTAATATCTTTCTTAGTAGCAACAGTAATCTTCTTTTTATCTGTACCATCTTGTGTAATCTCGATGTTATCACCATTAACAAGATCTACTGTATCGCCGCCTTTAACAGCCGTTTTATCGGTTGTGCTGGAATTCGTTGTAATATTCCAAGCCGCACCTGCTTTTGCTGCATCAGCCGCTTTGTTGATAGCATCCGCTACATTTTGCGCAGTTGCCAAGCCATCATTACCAGTTACAGAAGCTACACCTGTTGTAGCATTACTGTTAATCGTAGCACGCTTTGTAGAAATCTCAACCGTATTACCATTCATATTAGTAGATACAAAGTCACCTGTTGTGCCTTTCACATTAAATGCCACATCAGAAGTGCTCAAGGATTGGCTGGACACAGTGCCAGTATCTGCACCAAGGGAAATATTTCTAGCTAACGCAGTTGTATTGGCTGCAATATTAGTTGTATTAGTCGCAATTTTACCTTTATTAGTAGCAATATCTGTGGTATTCGTGTTGATTTGATTCTTAGTTGCTGTATTAAGATCAAGGATACTTTGCCATCATTATCAACAGTAGCAACTGTGGATCCACCATCTACAAAATCAAGGCCTTTAGATAAAGATATTTTCTTTGCGTTAGCATCTGTAGCAGTATTAGCACGGTATGTTAAATCCGTTTTAGCCGCAAGTTTTGTTGTATCGATACCGATTGCATAATCCTTAGAATTTGTGCCCGCTGTTGGGGTTACCGTAATCGGATTATCTGCTTGCGTATCCTTACTTACTGTTACAGAAGCTACCGCTAAATCTTTTACCTTAGCCGCATCAACAGCAACTTTCACTCCCGCTGCCGAAGCAGAAGTGCTCACAAGACTGCCATCACCAGTCACCGCAAAGGATACATCACCGTCTTTAAGGTATTTATTACCAGTGGATCCAGTATCTCCAGTGAGGCCAATCCCCTTCGTTGTAGCATTAACAGTATTCGCGTCCAAACCAACTGTGATAGTTTGATTATTAACAGTCGCTGTTACACCATTAGCACCAGCCACGTTAAGGTTTTGGTTTTTAAGGTTCACAGTGCCATTATTTGTACCATCAGTAATATTGAGGTTTTGAGACAAGTTAGCAACAGCTTGTTTCACATCACCCAATGTTCGCGGCATTAGAATTATCAGTAGCATTATTGTTTACCGTACCGCTGGCTACATTAGAAATAACCTTACCACCAGCATTGATACCAGCAGTTTTATCAATAGAGATACCACCTATAGTTACTTTATCTGTTGTAACACCTGTGCCTGTAATAGCAGTTGTACCATTTGTCAAACCAGACGTATTGATAACAGTATTACCTGCAGTTACGGAATCAACAGTTATATTCTTAGCCGTTTTGATGGTGAAAGTCTTACCAGTTTGGCTGATTTCGATGTTATCACCATTGTTAAAGGTAATAGTATCGCCACCTTTTACCTCTTCTTCAGCATGAGTATTCGCTTTCACCTTGAAAGAAGAGGCAGACTTAGCGGCATCCTTAATTGCTTGTTCATTAACTGTCAAGGTTACATCATTGCCAGATGCAGCAGTCGAGATAAACTTGTTATCCCCTTTGATATTGAAAGATACATTGCCATCTTTTAAGGACTTAGCAGTTGTAGATGCGCCCGCATCATCAGCTAAAGCAATTGTATGAGCGATATTGGCTGTGTTTGTTGCAATATTAGCAGTATTTATCGCAATTTTACCTTTATTAGTAGCAATATCTGCTGTATTGGTTGCTATATTGCCTTTATTTGTTGCAATATCTGTAGTATTCGTATTGATTTGAGTCTTAGTTGCTGTATTAAGATCAAAAGATACTTTGCCATCTTCATCAACAGAGGCTACCGTGGATGTACCATTTACAAAGTCTAAGCCTTTAGATAATTTAACAGATTTAGCATCTGTATCAGCCGATGTATTTGCACGATATGTTAAGGATTGACCGCCAATTGTATCTTTCAATTGCTTAACATTAACCGCATCAGTATCAGCTGTACCTTCAGCAACCTCTTGGATTTTATTGCCACCAGCCTTGATTTCATCAACAGTAAATTGTACTAATTTACCAGCTGCATTCTGGAATGCCATCCCTTTAGCACTGCCTTCTGCATTATTTCCATCTTCATCACTAAACGTGAGATATTTAGATGTAAGAACACTGCTATTAGGCCCTGATTGAATGGCTACTGTATCTAAAGCAATAGTGGTTGTAGCCTCGTTAGCACCAGTTGCACCATTCGTAAAAGCTTAACTGATCGCTTGTAATAGTAGAACCAGCACCAACATTATCTTTAAACTCAGCTTTACCAGCTTTAATACTACCATCTCTACCATTTAGGAAAATTGTTTCCCCTCTTGCATTACCAAGAGATATAGAGTTCATGTCTATAAGATTTTTATTTAGCTTAACAGAAATATCTTTATTGTTACGGTCAACTGTAATATTAGTATCGCCAGTGAAATCTACAGTATCACCTTTGCCTACAGTTGCAGTAGTGGCTTCGCCATTAGCAGATAGTTTCCAGCTATATTGATTATCGGAGATAGTCTTATTTATAACGTCGGCAACATTTTTAGTTGTGGCTACACCAGCAGCATCAGCTTTCACAGTACCGTCTGCATTATTTGAAAGCGTTCCCTCTGCTACATCAATAGTAATCGTTTGACCATTAACAGTGGCTTTTGCTGCACCTGTACCTGTAACAGTTAACTTTTTGACTTTTCAGAGCTACAGAACTATTATTTGTGCCATCGCTGATGTTTAGGTTTTGAGACAAACCATTAACAGCAGAGTTAATAGCACTAGCTACATTCTTAGCAGTAGCTAAACCATCAGCACCTGTTACGGAAGCTTTACCAGTATTGGCATCACTATTGATAGTTGCACGCTTTGTAGATACTTTTACGGCACTACCATCCATTGTGGTAGAGATATAATCACCAGTTGCACCACTCACCGCAAAGGACACATTACCATTGCTTAAAGACTGACTAGAGCCGGTACCACTATCTGCGTTAAGCGTAATAGTACGACCTACTGCTGTAGCAGATTTATTAATAGAATCTTTTGTGGCTTGATTTAAATCAAAAGATACTTTGCCATCAGAATCTACAGATGATACCGTATTTGTACCATTAACAAAATTAAGACCTTTAGCTAAAGATACAGTTTTTGCTGTAGCACCATTGGCTGTATAGGCTAAATTCGTTTTAGCTGAAAGTTTTGTAGTATCAATGCCAATTGCATAATCTTTAGAGTTAGTACCTGCTGTTGGAGTTACAGTAATAGGATTATCAGGAATATTAGTAGCTTTACTTACGGTTACTGCGTCTACTGCTAAGTCTTTAACTTTAGCGGAGTTAACAGATACTTGAACTCCTGTAGTAGTAGAACTAGTCTTAACAAGATTACCATCGCCGGTTACATTAAAGATGGCATCGCCGTCTTTAAGATATTTTTTTGTGGCAAATCCACTGTCACCTTTGATACCAATTCCTTTAGTAGTCGCATTTTCTGTATTATTATCAAGCTTAACTGTAATAGTTTGCCCAATCACGCTTGTTTGTATGCCAGTACCACCTTTAACAACAAGAGTCTGATCAGAAAGATTCACTGTGCTGTCTTTACTTCCTGGCTTTCCATCATTGATTTTGAGCGTTACACCGCTAACAGCATTTTTTACATCACCATAATTTGCTGCATTTGTGCTAACTCCGCCAGCACTTGCTACATTATTAATTTGTTGATCTCCAGCATTGATTCCATTCGTACCGAACTTAACAGTTTTTGTACCAGCTTTGGCAGTAAGACCGTCTCTAGTAATTGTTACATTATTTCCACCCGTAGGAGAACCAATCTGAAGTGTAGTATTAGTCAACACATTATTCCCTGAGGTAAAGGAATCACCGTTAAAAGCTTTACCTGTTACAGCTCCAGTATTACCATCTAATGTAATTTTGTTAGTACCAACTGTTATAGTCTTATTTGCTTTCACAGAATCAACGGTAATTGCTTTATTTAAACTGGTAGTAATCGTATTACCATTTCGTGACACATTAATATTGGAATCACCACTAAACTTTACGGTGCCTTCCTTATCAATAGTCGATCTGCTCCCCCCAGTATCATTATCTGCTGTTAGATACCATTTATATTTATTCTGTGAAACAGCATTATTGATGGCTTCTGCCACATTCTTAGCATCCGCTACACCTGCATCAGCTCTTGCAGTTCCATTCGTAACATTAATGTCTTTTTTATTTGCAGATATAGTAAGTATATTCCCACTTGCATTGGTAGTAATATAAGTTCTATCACCTTGTATGGTTAACTTCTTATCACTATCATTAGTTGCAAGATTGACATCACCGCTACCAACATTTCCCTTGAAAGCTAGGTTTACGCTTTTCAATTGTGCTACGTTAACTGCATCGGTATCATTTGTACCTGCTGCAACACCTGTAATTTGACGTGTCACAGTAGATCCATTACCTACAGCTATAGCACCAGTCGTGCTGGTAAGAACATTATTTTTTAGACCATCATATTTATTGGTGCGATTATCATTTGGATTATATCCTTTGTTAACTCCAGTTGTTGAAGAAGAGTTAAATCCAAGTGCGACACCACCTTCAACACTAGTTGTAGCATTATAACCAAATGCAGAAGCATTTTGTGCAGTCGTAGTCGCACCATAAACCAACTGCTGTTTGGAAATTTCCTCCAGTAGTTTTGGTTTTCCCACCAAGCGATGTACCGCCTACACCATTAGCAGTCGCACCATAATTCGTATTATTATCACCACCACCTATAGCAACACTAAAATCACCATTAGCAGTCGCACCATAACCAATAGAAATTGGCGATTGTTTATCAGTTGCGGAACTAGTATTACCAATGGCAATAGAGTTTCCACCAGCTGCTGTAGCGTTATTACCTAAAGCAATAGAGCTCACAGCTTGTGCCTTTGCATTTGGACCAATGGCAACTGAATCTGATCCTGTTGCACCAGAATTATCCTTATTCCCTGCAACACTAGAGTTTACAGCGAAATACTGTATTGGCTTAATTTGGCTAGCCACCGCAAATAATTGAGACCCATTAATTGCATCAGTACTTGTAGCAGACACTTCGCCAGCCGCCACGTTTTTGATTTGACGTTCTTTACCTGCTGCACCAACAGAAACCTGCATGTTAGGGTCTGAAGTAGCACCCGCAAAATTATATGCAATACCATTAACCGTAGTTGAAGTTTGTTTTGTAGCTGTTGTTGCAGTTGTAGAGCCACTACCTAACGCAACTGCGCCCTTCAAAGTTGATTGTGCATTTGTACCAATAGCTACTGCATCCTCAGCACTAGCCTTTGTATTTTTACCAATAGCCAAAGCACCTTTTGCTGAAGCAGTAGTTCTATCAGCAGATATATCATTATCTTGTGCACCTATTGCCAACCCGCCTTTTGATGCATAAGCATGATGTCCTATCGCTGTGGATGTATCATCAGCAACCACCTTACGCCCCATTGCAACAGAGTAATCACCATTTGCAGAGGCTCCATTCCCCATAGCTAAAGAGGTGATCCTTTAGTAATTGTTTGTCGACCTAGTGAGACTGAATATGTTCCTTTAGCAGTAGAATCTTGACCAATTACGACTGCACTAGCATATTTATTCCCAGTGTCTTCTAATACGCGTTGACCAAGTGCTACACCACCAGTTGCAGCAATAGAGGTCTGTCCAATAGCAACACCACCATTTGCAGCATTAGCATAATAGCCAAGAGCTACTGCATTATCACCTTCTGCAGTAGTGGCAGTATTAATATTCCGATTAAGACGAGTAATATCACCACCATCAGCTTTAAGCTCCTCTGCAAAACCAGCTACGCTAGTCCCCCCTGCACCACCTCCAATAGCTACGGAATTACTACCTAATGCTTGTGCATTTACACCTAAAGCAGTCGTTCTAACAGCACTAGCTATTGCATTACTACCTATAGCCGTAGCATCTTGCTCAGATGCTTGAGATTTAAAGCCATATGCGGCTGACTGATTACCAGTTGCATGTGCTTCACTACCTACAGCCGTTGCATTTATATTCAATGCTTGGCCATCATAACCAATAGCAATAGCCTTTTCTCCAGTGGCTTTAGGATAATTAGCTGTAGCTGTGTAATCTCCAGAAACATTCCCACTACCTAACGCAATAGAGTATTTACCAGATGCATCTGCACTAACCCCCATTGCCATAGAGCCTACTGCTCTAGCTCGAGTTGCAACACCGATAGATACACTAGAATAGTTATTACTAATAGCATTAGCCTTATCATTATTTGCTTCAACACCAATAGCAATAGTATTATTAGCTTTCGCCTTAGCATTAAAACCTATACCTACAGCGTTTACTTTGCTCTCTGCATTCCAGCCAACAGCAACGCCACCACGACCATCGGCAATTGCACTAGAACCAATAGCAGTAGCGCTTTCACCATTAGCGTTACCACCACTAGCCGCAAAAGCATTATTACCATTTGCAATTGTGGAACCAGTTCCTCCTAACGCAACCGAATTATCCCCATTGGCCGTGGACCAGCCAAGGCCAATAGCACCTGCACCATTAACGACTGCACCACCTATAGCAACAGACGATGAACCAGTGGCATTACTATGCGCACCAATAGCAACCGTAGCTACATTACCATTTGCACGAGTAGTATCATTATTTCCCATATTGGGACCTACAACCAATCCTTTTTTAGGATCAAATGCAGTGCCAATATATTTTGCATATCCATTTTCGGCTCCTCCAGAAGGCCACCCTTCTCTACGTCCAGGTCCATCCACAGCCTGAGCATGTTGCATAGTACCTACCATCGCCAACGCCGCAAAAATACCAGCTACTACTATTTTCTTTTTACCTGTTTTGTTCTTTGCGATTTCAGATACTACAACGTAGCACTGTTTTGACTTAGACCAAATTACTTTAAAAATCTTATTCATTCTCGTTCCTTTTCTACTAACTATCTCTCATAACCATATAGTATACAAATCAATTTTCTAATATTTGAATTTTTCACAATGTTATAAAATATACGCATCATATTTTAAATCTCATTTTTCATAATTTTTATCATATTTCACTAGTATCTAACAATAAAAATACATCATACTTTCAGAATATTTAATTAAAATTCTCCACCTTTTCAATCCGCCACAAAAAAACAGATAAAATCAATACTTTTTTTCATTTTATTAGCTGTATATTATATCTTTTTTTGAATAAATATTTATAACTATTTATTCATATAAGCTATAAGGCAATACAATCTAAATAAATATCATTTTAATTTTTAATATGACGTATTTTTTTCATCTCATATTTATATATTCAACTATATTTTTTTATATTTAAGTGTGATATGACTAATTCATTTTATTTTTTTAAGATAATACTTTTTATTAATCAGATAACTTTCTATAAAAAAAGACACTACTCAATCAGAGTAGTGTCTTTCATTATATACATATTCATTCATTAAAAATATACAAATACAGCAATAATATATACATAGCGAGTATCACATCATCAATGCATACTTGCTAATCAAGCGTTATATTTTACAGAAAATACAAATGAACTTTGTGCAGAAGCTAAGTTAATTTTTGCTATGCAAATTTTTGCATATATGCCC
>BNJS01003471.1_pt1 | contig 29418 bp, 40 predicted proteins | sample 8540461 | NCBI WGS metagenome assembly BNJS01 (sample SAMD00202454, study PRJDB9452) | human saliva metagenome | isolation source: human saliva | place: Japan | reverse complement strand
TCTTTATTTTTATCATACTTTAATCTGGTCTTATGAAAATAAGGTCGTATATAAGAGAGAATTTTTTTGAGACTACCTTAGGTGCTTAAGTGATAAGCCATCTCATGAAAATGGATGGAAGAAAACCACCTCGAGGGTGGTTGAAATCTAATACTACTCTCTATCCTTGACTCTCTTTGACTTCCTCAAATCATTTTTCAAATTCTTTTTGAGGCAACAACTCTAAATCTTTATTGTAACATCCCTCATAACCATACTTCGATTTCAAACTATTCGTTTCAGCATTGTAAACGAGCAACATTTCTGTGAGATGTTCACGATGATATTTTTAGCAAACATCAATTTGTTTCTATATGTCTTCAGTACCATAACTCCAAACAGCAAACATAAGATTGTCTGAGTCATCAATTCTTTTATTGACAATGTCATTAACCCTATGCATCTTTATTATTACATCATCAATCTTGTAAAAAACATTAAATTATAGAAATATATCTTCCAAACCAACTGTAACACCTCTGATAAACACGGTGTAGCAATGAAAAAAAGTAAAAAACGATTGAAGTAATAAATAAACCAATAAAATGTTACATCTCTCTTTTTGATTGAACTTTTCTATAACCTCTTTAGCGACAAGAGACCGACTTTGCTCGAATGTATAATTTAAGAATTTCGATAACTGTCTCCTTTTTATCACGAAAGCTAAGCAAGAACCTCCTTCAAATTAGTGAAGTTTTCTATGGTTAGGATCTAGACACCTATCTCTGATCAAGGTAAATGAAAATATCCCTTAAAAAGCCTGACCTCACTTTACAACTTGGGCAACATTTCCCTATATCTAGTCCCATATTCAATTTCTGGTCAAAAAATTCATTTTACCATAATCAAAGGCCTCTGTTAACCGTTTCCCAAAAGTTTTTTTCTGCTACAATAGTAGCTATAATGCACCAAAGGAGTTTATATGAAAAACATTAAAAAGTACATTCCATTAATTATTGTACTTGTTATCGCAGGCCTAGGTTTTGCCTTTCGTGAGAACATCGCACGCGCCGTTCGTGGAGATGCTTATGTTGATAATAAGATATTCACCTAAACAATTAGAAAAAGCCCAAAAATCAGGAAAGAATGCCTTTCCACAGCTGTCGAGACAAGGTTGGTAAGGACGAAGCTGAAGTTATCCTCCACACTTCAAAGGGTGATATCACAGTCAAACTCTTCCCTACACTTGCACCTAAGGCTTCTGAAAACTTCTTGAAGCACGCTAAGGACAAAATACTATGACGGTCTTACCTTCCACCGTGTCATCAAGGACTTCATGATTCAAAGTGGTGACCCTAAGGGTGACGGTACTGGCGGAGAATCTATCTGGAAGAAAGGTTTCGCTGTTGAGCCGACACCATTCCTCTACAATATCCGTGGCGCACTTGCTATGGCCAATACTGGTGCTAAAAATTCAAACGGCAGCCAATTCTACATTGTTCAAAATAAGGACGACCAAAGCAAGCAACTAGGAAATGCTGGCTATCCAAAGCCTATCGTTGACGCCTACAAAAAAGGTGGTTACCCAGCTGAGTGATACTAAATATACTGTCTTTGGACAAGTCATCAAAGGCATGGATGTCGTTGATACCATTGCTAACCTTGAAGTCGATGACAACAGCAAACCAAAAGAAAATGTAACGGTTAATTCCGTTGAAGTTGTTAAAGACTATAAATTCAAATAAACAAAAATCCGAGAATCAACTTCTCGGATTTTTGTTTATTTAACAGCAGTGAGGAGATAATCACCAGTGTTAACGCGGGCTTCTTTAGTCGTTAAGACATCATCAAAGTCAGCAGTGTTTGTCACAATGACTGGTGTGATGACTGGTAATTTAGCATCTCGTATAGTTGCTAGGTCAAATTCTATAAGTTTTTGGCCTGATTCTACGACATCCCCTGCTTCTACATAGGTCTTGAAGCCTTTACCAGCAAGAGAAACAGTGTCCATACCAATATGGATGAGAAGCTCTGCACCATTTTCAGTTGTCAAACCAATCGCATGACCAGTAGGGAAGACTAAATTAACGGTTGCCTTAGCTGGTGCGACAACCACCCCATCAGTTGGGTCAATAGCGATTCCTTTACCCATAGCTCCTGAGGCAAAGACTTGGTCAGAAACTTGGTCAAGTGGGATAACATTCCCGATAAGTGGGCTCGCAATAATTTCTTGTTGAATTTCTTTAGGAGCAGGTGCAACTTCTTCAGCTTTTTCCTCAACCTTAGCTACCCCACCACCGTATAGATTTGGTACTCGTACAAAGAGTTGGATGAGAAAGGCAAGAACACCACCCACAATGGCATTAATAATGGCAAAGATAACTTTAGAAAGGTTACCGTCAGGCCCAATAAGGCTTGGGAAGACAAAGACACCTAGACCACCTATTGAATACGCCTTAATATCTAGGGCTATCATGGCAGCCCCCATAAGTCCTGAAACACCACATGAAATGTAGAATGGCGTTTTCATTGGAAGAGTTACCCCATAGATAGCAGGTTCTGTAACCCCAAAAATAGATGAAATAAAGGCTGGCATAGAGATGGTACGGACTTTTTCTTCTTTCGTTTTAAGCATGATAGCTCCCAACACACCTGTTTGCGTGAAACATGGAAGAATAGCTGCTGAAAGAATAATAGAACTTCCGTTTGTTGCCACATCTAAGATAGCAAGGGGAACAAGTGCCCAGTGCATTCCGAACATAACCAAGACTTGCCACAAAACACCAAGTACAAGACCAAAGACAATCGGATTAAAATTCATGATTGCTTGGAAAAGATTTGTCAATCCATTAGAGAAAGTATTGCCAACTGGTCCCACCACCAAGAATGTTAATGGGACAGTAATGAGTAATGTAAAGAAAGGTACTACGAAGACTTTAATGACATCTGGAGTAATCTTGGTAAAGAATTTTTGAATGTATGAAGCCACCCAAACGGCCAAGATAGAAGGCATTACAGTTGAGAGGTAAACTCCTGCAGGAAGTGCAAAAGGAATAACTCCTAGAACATGTCCTTGACCAGCCTTTTGAAGAGCAGTCACTAGTGTAGCAATATCAGGGTAAACAAGCGCTCCTGCAATCGCAATAGCTGTAAACTCATTAACCTTGAAACGACGGGCAGATGTTAATGCAATCAAGATTGGCAAAAACTGGAAGAAACCATCTCCTGCTGCATTCAAGATGACATAAATAAGACTTGTTGCAGTTGACAAGCCACATGCTGCCATGATAGCAACTACACCCTTGATAATCCCGGCCGCAGCCAAACTGGACCAAGGAAAGGTTGGAAAATACTTGAAACCAAAGATACAAAGCGGTCAAAAAGATTCCCTTTAGGCGCATCACCTTCATCAATATCAAGACTACCACCTGCTGGAAGACCACCAACTTGGAGAACCTCCGCATAAACATCAGGCACATGGTTACCAATCACCACCTGATATTGTCCACCTGCTTTAACAATAGTAACAACTCCGTCACAGTTCTTAAGGTAGTCATCATCTGCTTTAGATTCATCTTTCAAATCAAAGCGTAAACGTGTCACACAGTGTTTCAAGCCATTGACATTTTCCTTGCCACCAACGTGTTTGAGAATGTCCTCAGCTAATTCAGTATATTTAGCCATAAGGGCTCCTTTTCTTGTCTAGGATCCTAGTTTTCTTTGAGGCTTTTTCAACGAAAAAAACCTAAATAAATACCAAGAACCAATTGGGATGAGTATACACTACTCCCATTAGTTTTTCGTATTTATCTAGGTTTTGCCTGCTGACCAGTAACAATCCTTTTGCTATGGTTATATAATATCAGAGTTCAAATATTTTTGCAAACCCTTACAAAAATATTTTTTGTTTTTGAAAGTAAAATCTTGACCAAGATTATAAGTCATGATAAACTATCGTTAGTTTATAAACTAACAGAAAGAGAGTTACACGATGAAGACAAGAGCAATTATTGAATTTAAAGACACATACGCTAGCATGGAATGCCACGAGCTTGGTTACCAAACCAAGGAAACTGCCTTGGCTATTATTTCTCCCACTGGACATATTCTATCAAGTACACCGCTTTTCAGAAAGGCATATGGTTCAAACACTGCTCACATCAACCAGCTTCCTTTCAATATGGATGATCTCAGTATCACAGCAAGAGGTCTCAGTAAAAAAGCTAAAGCCAACTTGGAAGATTGGATTGCCCATACTATCATTCTTCCAATAAACTATGATAAGTACTTTACTAAGCATCAAGAACTTTTGCACCTCCTAGCAGAGTCGCCTATCGTCGAGTCTGTCCAAGCTTTAACTTATAAGACAGTTAAGATTCATTTTTCCGAAGCCCTCAATGATGAACATATTCGTCAACTGCAAGGTTTTATTCTTTCTCAGGCAGGGATCTACAGCTACATCGGTACATCTACGGTATCATATCGTAACGCCCACCAGGCACTTGAATGGGCCAAACTAGATGTAAATGGGCGTGCACACAACAATCACAAGTCTGCTATTTTTCACCGCAGCAAAAGCCTCTTAGGTGAGTCCTTTCAACATGGAAACCAAGAAAGTATTGCATAATTTATAACCAGGACACCTTGTGTCCTTTTTTGCAACAAAAAACTCACCAGAAAGGTGAGTTAGCTTAAATTATTTTCTATGTTTCAAGTTACTATAGATACTGAATACCACAATCCAGATCGTTGCTCCAACGGCTCCTACAACAGTTGACTTTTGCAAGAAGAGACAAACAAAGACGAAGATGAAGAAAAGGATAGTCAATGGATTAAGAATCTTATAGGCTGGCATAAGGAAGCCATCTGCCATAAACTCTTGAGACTTACGATACTTGAGATGAGCAAGCATGGTCAAAATATAGATGGCAATGTAGACACCTGATGATGATGCCGTAATCAAAGCGAAGGCATCAGATACACCAGGCAAGACATTGATGAAGGCTGAAACACATACTACAATGGCTGAAACAATGATAGCACGTGAAGGAATACCATTACGTGACAAAGTATCTAGCTTCAAAGCTTTCATGACTTTACTATTTGGTGTTTCCTTAGCAATTTGGAAAAGGTGACGACCTGTAGAGTAAAGCGTTGAGTTCAATGATGAAGCCGCTGCTGTCAGAACAACAAAGTTAATGAAAGCCGCTGCCCACTTGATACCAGCCATTTGGAAGACCGTTACGAAGGGTGATTCATTAACTGGAAGTTTTTGCCATGGGAAGATAGCCATGAGGGCAATGAGGGCACCCACATAGAAAATGACAATACGAATCGGAATCTCCTTGATTGCCTTTGGCAACACCTTACGTGGATTTGCTGTCTCAGATGTTGTAATCCCTACAAATTCGATGGCTTGGTAGGCAAAGAAGACCATTTGGAAGGTCATGACAAAGCTCACCCAACCTTTAGGGAACATCTGGAAACCTTGTGTGATGTTAATAAGGCTCGCATGTCCAGCTGGCGTTTCAAAGTAAGTTGCTACCATAAATATCCCTGTAGCTATCAAGGCAAGAATGGTGACAATCTTTATCATCCCAAACCAAAACTCAACTTCCCCGAAAATCTTAACTGCGATTAGGTTAACCGAACTCAGGATAATCAAGAAGACAATCTGAATCTGCCAGGCAGGCCAACTTGGGAACCAGTATTGCACATAGGTCGATACAGCCGTAATTTCTGCCATCCCAAGGAATATCAGCGATACCCAGTAAGACCAACCCGAGAAGAATCCCCAGCCCTTACCAAGGTATTTGGTAATAAAGTTGATAAAGGTGTGCTGGTCAGGATCCATATAGAGCATCTCACCGATCGCTCGCATCATAAGATACATGAAGATACCAGTTAGTATATATACTAAGATGATTGAAGGTCCTGTTAGGGATAGGGAACGCCCCGCCCCAAGGAAGAGACCTGTACCGATTGTACCAGCGATGGCAATCAGCTGGACGTGACGGTTTTGAAGACCACGCACCATCCCATTCTCAGTCTGGTTTTCGTCGTCTTTATGATGTTGCTTTTGCGACATTTTTTTCACTCCAATTCTATTTAGCACGACTCATTGAATCATGCCATTTTTTAACATAACTTATATTTTACCATTTTTTAAATAATCGGTCAAATTTTATACAGAATATTCAGAATTTTACGCTTCAAGTCAAACCACCCAGTGAGAACGGGTGGCTTTGCTCTTCGGCTGAAAGCCTCTGTTACCGGCCGAGGCCTAAAGGCCTACCGAATGGTTTCCCTTCAGCACCACTCTTTGCTAGCTGACCCGTCTAGCGGGTCTCTTTAAGATTACTCTTTTTGCTCTTCTCACCTGTAAACGGATCATACTCCTCAAATAGACTTAGCTGATCTGCTATCACGTCTTCTTGTAATTGATTACGAATATATTCTTCAATTCGCTTCTGATTTCGCCCAACCGTATCAACATAAAAGCTCTCGACACCAAAAATTTGCGATTCCCTATTTATACTTTAAATTAGCGTGTCGGTCGAATATCATTAAGCTACTTTTTACCCTTTAAATATCCCATAAATGAAGAAATACTTAGTTTCGGTGGTATACCTCACTCAACATGTGAGATATGATCTGGGCAAGCTTCTGCTTCATGAATTTCAACGCCTTTTTCTTTCACATAATAACCGTAAGATTTGACCAATACTTGCTTTGTATTTTCCATAGATTATCTGACGTCTATATTTTTGAAGGAAAACAATATGATACTTACACTCCATGTAGTATGTGCTAAACTATTATTATCCTGTCTCATCAGGGGGCCTCCTTTTGTATATTAGTTAGTGGTCGGGAAACCTTATCTAATATAACACTTTAGGGGGACTTTTTTGATACATCGCTAAAAGCTTTTCGGAACCACTAGCACAGCTAGTGGTTTTTCGAGAACAACAAGGGCTTGGAAAAATTTCCAAACCCTTGTACATCGTTATTATGATTCAGGATCATCTAGGCTACGCCCATGTAGACCTTTTTCACGTTGGACTTGACGTAGTTTCTCGGGTGTCACATCATTTCCTGCTTCATCCACAATTTTGATCCCTTCAATGTGGTGACGAACAGCACGACGATAGCCCGCAATATATTCCTCACGAAGTTTTGCTTGCTCTACTGCTTCTTCTGGTGTCAATCCTTCTGTTTTTTTCTTTTTGGCAAGCTCATTGATTCGAGCAATTTTTTTAGAATCCATTTCCTCTTACCTCTATTTTGTATTCAATTGGTTAAAGGCTGCAACAGCTTTAGCCTTAGCCACAAGAGCAGAAAGAAGAGCCAAACGGTTATTTTTAACAGCTTCATCCTCTGCCATTACCATCGTGTTGTCAAAGAAAGCATCAATAACTGGGCTAAGAGCAAAGAGTTGAGCCAATTTGTCACTAGCTGAACCAGTCAATTCAAGCTCTTCAATTGCTTTAGAAAGGACTTTTTCTTGATTATTTTCAAAGAGACTAGCATCGACCGCTACTGAAGTATCTGCTTTTTCTGCCAAGTTGAAGGCACGTGAGAGTGATTCAACAGCTGCCTTGTAACCATCAGCCTTAGCAGCTTCTGAGAGGGCGTCAGCTGCTTCAAGCATATCCGCAACCACGAAGTTTGAACCAGCAAGAACGGCTTCTTTGATATCTTTTGGTGTGCGTCCCATCATCTTGTCCACACGCGCTTTGATGAAGTTGATGACTTCTGCTTGATTGTCATAAGAAAGACTATCAAATGAAAGGGTGTAAAGGCTGTCGATCAACTCATCCATAGGAATGTGCCAACCAAAAGCATCCAAGATACGAACAATCCCTTGCGTTGCACGACGAAGCGCATAAGGGTCATTAGAACCTGATGGAATCAAACCTACCGAGAAGAAGGAAAGGAGGGTATCCAATTTATCTGCAAGAGCAAGCATGGCACCAACCTTGGTTTCTGGAAGGGCTCCGTCTGCTGAATCAGGAAGGTAGTGCTCACGGATAGCTGTCGCTACTGCCACATCTTCACCAGCAAGGAGAGCATATTTTTCACCCATGATTCCTTGCAATTCATCGAACTCTCCGACCATACCAGTCAAGAGGTCAAATTTATAGATTTCAGCTGCACGCGCTACGGCTGCCGTTTCTTCAGCAGTCAAACCAGCTTGCTCAGCTAATGACGCTGCAATGACACCAGCACGCGCCATGTGTTCTGAGAGAGAACCAATTTTTTCATGGAAAGTCACGTTAGCCAATTTAGCAACGAGGTCTTCAATCTTGAGTTTTTGGTCTTCACGCCAGAAGAATTCACCATCTTCAAGACGTGCCACCAAGACTTTTTCATTTCCTCGAATGACATTTTCCAAGTGCTCAGCGTTACCATTACGGACTGAGATGAAGTTTGGTTTAAGCTTACCATCAAGGTCACGTACAACAAAGTAACGTTGGTGCGTTTCCATTGAGGTCACCAAAACTTCTTCTGGAACGTCCAAATACTTAGTATCAAAACTTCCCATAAAGGCAGTTGGGTATTCGACCAAGTTCAAGACTTCATTCAAAAGTCCTTCTTCGATTTGGACTTGAACACCTTGTTCTGCTTCGATAGCTTTGATTTGCTCACGAATCATGTTTTCACGTTCTTTGCTATCCGCAATCACGTAAACGGTACGAAGGTCTTCTTCATAAGAATCCGCATTAGTAATTTCCACTTCGTGTCCAAGGAAACGGTGTCCACGACTCACACGACCTGACTTGATATCCAGGAAATCAAGGTCAAGCGCTTCGTCACCCAAAAGAACTGTCAAGGTATGAACTGGGCGAATGTATTCAAATGTATTGTTAGCCCAGTGCATGCTGACAGGGAAAGTCAATGAAGCAAGTACTTCTGGAACGCCAGCCAAGACTTCTTTAGCTGGTTTTCCAGCTTCGTGTTTAGTAACATAAACGTACTCTTCACCCTTAACTTCACGGAATTCGATGTCATCAACGGTCAAGCCTTTTCCACGGACAAAGCCTTGCGCTGCTTTTGAGAAGTTTCCATCAGCATCCAAGGCGATTTTCTTAGAAGGTCCTTTAAAATCTTCGGTCAAATCCGATTGTTGATCCGCCAAGCCAATGACACGGACTGCCAAACGGCGTGGTGTTGAAAAGGTTTGAATGCTTTCGTATGAAAGACGGTTGTCATCCAAGAAGGCTGCCATTTTCTCACCGAGTTGTTTTTCACTTGGTGTGACAACGTAGGCTGGCAACTCTTCAAGTCCAAGTTCTACTAATAAGTTTTTTGTCATGTTTCTTCCTTTACAAAATTCTTTTTTTGATAGGCGCCTTAGGTACTGGGGACGTTGCTAACTAACTTTGTGAGGCTGTAAGGAAATCTGGTGTCTCCTTGACATAGATTTCCAACAGTCTCATCAAAGTGGATTTAGCTAACTGATTTTTGAACCTAACGTTTCAAAAATCCCCATATACCAGTACGGCGGTGCCTATCCCTTTAGCAAGTCTTCGACTTGCCTCTGGGTAGCCATGTGGGCTCACTTTGTTTGCCCATTTTCCATTCTTGTAACGCTTTTTTTATTCTTCCTCTTCTGCTAGAAGTTTTGCGCGTGTGGCTTCGTCAAGAAGTGGGTAACCAAGTTTCTTACGTTCTGCGACGAAGGTTTTGGCTACGACACGAGCCAAGTTACGGATGCGGGCAATATAACCGGCACGTTCTGTGACAGAAACAGCACCACGAGCATCTAGCAAGTTAAAAGTATGTGAACATTTCAATACGTAGTCGTAGGCTGGGTGAACAAGACCCAATTCCAAAGCACGTCCTGCTTCTTTTTCAAATTTTTCAAAGTTTTCAAGAAGCATATCTTGGTCTGAGACTTCAAAGCTGTATTTTGAGTGCTCATATTCTGGTTGAAGGAAGATTTCTCCGTATTTAACGCCTGGAGCCCACTCAATATCGTAAACAGAATCTACTTCTTGGATGTAAGAAGCCAAACGTTCCAAACCGTAAGTGACCTCAGAAGTTACCGGACCAGTTGCCAATCCACCAACTTGTTGAAAGTAGGTGAACTGAGTGATTTCCATACCGTCAAGCCAAACTTCCCAACCAAGACCAGCTGAACCAGTTGATGGGTTTTCCCAGTTATCTTCAACGAAACGAATATCATGTTCCAAAGGATTGATCCCCAATTTTTCCAATGACTCAAGGTAAAGCTCTTGGATGTTTGATGGAGAAGGTTTCATAACCACTTGGAATTGGTGGTGTTGGTAGAGACGATTTGGGTTTTCCCCGTAACGACCATCAGCTGGACGACGAGATGGCTCTACATAAGCCGCATTCCATGGTTCAGGACCAATGGCACGAAGGAAGGTGTAAGGACTCATGGTTCCCGCACCCTTTTTCATTATCATAAGCCTGCATGAGCATACAACCCTGGTCGTTCCAGTATTGTTGCAAAGTAAGGATAATTTCCTGGAAGGTTAGTTTTTTAGACATTATTTACTCCTTTAATTTATATTATCTTTTTAGGTTTATTTATCAAGCAACCAAGAAAAAGCTGGATCCTGAAAAATATGACGTTTGGGAACAGTTTGTAAATTCTGATCGCATTCATCTATTGTACCTAATTTCAAAGCACAGACTTCTGGTATATTTTCTTGAACAGTGAAAATTTGACTATGACAGTTCTGGCAGTAATAACGCTGTTTTCCTGGAGAAGAACTATACGTAACAAGCTTTTCTTTTCCATGCAATACTAGATTTTTACTGCTAACTTTAGCATTAACTGTATAGGCAGACGCAGTTGCTTTCCGACAGAATGAACAGTGGCAAAAAACTAATTCCGATAATTCCTCATCTAGAGTGTAAGTCACTGCTTTACATAAACAAGATCCTTTAAGCATTGTACTCCTTTCTACTTAGGTATTAGACGAATTCAAAAAGAACCGAATTTCAACACCCAAGCCTTGCGACTAGGGGCGTCAGAAACGCGGTTCCACCCTAATTTATTACTTCATTTTATCTGTTTGTCTTCAGCCATTTGCTGAGAGAAAGCGCCACTTGCCTACTTTGCTCTACTTGGCTTCCACTGTCCCAAGCTCGCTAGAAAAACGCCATAAGCCCTTCTTTCTTGTCAGTATTATAGCAGAAATAGAGAAACTTGTAAAATAAAATTCTAATCCTTCTCACTGATTCCCATTTCCTGACGAACATGCGCATGGGAGTCTTCATGGAGAATATCATTATCAAGAATTGAGGCTTCTCGAAGTTCTTCGGCCTTTTTCTTGTCCCGATGGGTCAAGTCTTGATTGGGATCATAAGCTTTCTCAACGATAGACAAGAGATGATTTCGAATTTCCTTTTCCTTACGAATCTTTAGCTTTTTGCGGTAGCTAGCAACAACTAGACGACCAACATCAGCATTCCCAGATAACCGATAATAGGATACATAACCGCTACCAGTTGACGGAAGCCCATGAAGGAAATAGCAAAACCAGCAAGGGCAAATGCAGCCACAAAGAACTTGAAGCGTTTCTCACTACCTGCTGAGAAGCGTTTTCCAAGAGCATAGTAGAGACTAAAGACGGTATTAAAAATCAAGCCAAAGATAACCAAGGCGTAGAGCGTCGCAAAGATAGGATTCACTTCCTTAGCAATAGCCAACATAGGAACATCTGAGCTAGCAATCTTATCACTGTTAGCAAAGAGGATCAAGGTTGTGACGAAGAAAATCACACCAACCATAAATCCTCCCCAGGCTCCACTCTTTTCAGCTTCATTGATTTTGAGAATAGAGCCACCCATGACAAAGGCCATGGCTATGGCTGACATGACACAAACAGCAAAATAATTAACCACAGACAGCCAAATACTTGGGAAGGGAGATTGAATGGTTTGCGACACCTTATCCATCTCAGCAAAATCCCAGTGACGCCCTAAAACATTGGTCACGAATATCATGGCAATCATAACCAAAATCATAGGGGTAAAAACTCCAATAACACCGATGATTTTTTTGAAATCTAGGAAACTCACAAAGATAGTCAGAGCTGTACACAGGAAGGCACCTACCCAAATCGGAAAGCCGAACTGTTGGTTTAGGTTAGCCCCTGCACCTGCTGTCATCACAAAACCAAACAGGAAACAAGTGATAATCAAAGCGATATCCAAAATACGGTAAATCACAGGATGACTGATTTCTGCCAGGACTACTGAATGATCATCTGAGCGGTAATAACTTCCCAGAGCAATCATGAGTCGCCCAAAGCCAACATGCAAAATTCCTAGAACTATGACACCTATCAGTCCCCAGGCTCCAAAACTAACAAAATACTGTAAGAGGTCCTGTCCTGAAGACACCCCTGCACCAATCATTACACCGACATAGGCCAGGGCAATGCTCCAAATACGTTTTGACATATTACCTCCTGTAAAATAAAAAGTATTTCTATTTTACACTACTCTGACACCTTTGTAAAAATCAATTAAAAACAGCACCTTCATAAGAAAGTGCTACTCATACTCTTATTTTTCCCAACCTTTTCGTCCATCAATATAGGTTGCTTGTAAGTCCAAGGAGTCATCTAAGACGATAAAATCAGCTGGTAGACCTGCTTTTAGGCTTCCGCAAGTATTTTCAAGTCCAACCGATTTAGCTGGAACACTAGTTGCCATTTGTAGAGCTTGAGCAACCGTCACAAGTCCCCAATCAACCACGTGTTTGACACCGTCTTTAAGTTGTAGGATAGATCCAGCTAGGTTACCACCTTCTTTGAGGCGGGCAGTACCATTTTCAACAATAACAGGAAGTTCGCCTAACATATAGTCGCCATCCGGACAACCTCCCGCTGACATACAGTCTGTAATAAGGGCAACTCCTTGAGGTGTCTTTTGCTTGATAAGAACCTTACAAGCTGCAGGGACCACATGATGACCATCTGCAATCAACTCACCAATCGTTTCTGGACTATCGAAGGCTGCCCCAACCATACCAGGCTCACGATGTGTAAAACCACGCATTCCGTTGTAGACGTGAACCCAAACGGATGCCCCGGCTTCCACTGCTGCCATGGCTTCTTCATATGTGGCATTGGAATGACCTAGAGCAATAGTTACGCCTTGCTTGGTTGCTTCTTGGATAAATTCAGCTACTCCCTCACGTTCAGGAGCAAGAGCCAATTTAATCAATTCCCCTTGAGCCGCCTCCTGCCACGCCTTCAATTGTTCCACACTTGGATTGCCCATGTATTTAGGATTTTGAGCCCCCTTATAGGTTTCAGTGAAATAAGGTCCTTCAAAGAAGAGCCCTTGAATTTTGGCACCAGTTTCCTTACCAACCGTATTAGCTGTTGTTTGGCAAATAGCTTTTAACTCTTCAAATGGCGCTGTTAGAGCTGTCGGTAAGAAAGAGGTCACACCTGCTGAAAGTAAGGCTTGACTCATACCTAGAAGACTTTCCTCAGAATTATCCATGACATCATAACCCGCAAATCCATGAATATGAGTATCTACAAGACCCGGAGCAATCTGATAATTACTGTAATCCAGTACTTCTGCACCTTCTGGTACCTTTTCTGTCCAGTCACCGAAATGACCATCCACAACCTCTAGGTAGCCACCTTCCTTGATTTTATTCTCAAAGTAAAAACGTTTGGCTGAAATATAATAGGTCATAGGACCACCTCTCATCATTTTTCTATATTCTTAATACGCTTTCATTATATCAAAAAAGCCGAGAATTTTTCTCGGCTTTCTCTATTAAATCACACCCTCTGTAACCTTTTCAACAAGATTAATCGCATGGTCTGCGATACGTGTGTAATGTGAGAGGTAATCAACATAGTTGATACCTGCTTGCGCAGTACATTCACCATTGTTAAGACGTTTGGTATGTATTTTACGCAATTGTTTTTCAAGTTTTTCCAACTCTTCATGACGAAGGATGACTTGACCTGCAAGTACCTTGTCATCATCTACAACCACACGAATACTATCAAGGGCGATGCGGTGAGTACGGTTGTAAACATCCGCAAGCTCAGCCTTGGCAGTATCAGAGAATTCAATTCCCTTACTATGAATGTGTTGTGAAAGGTTAGCACTTGCAAGGGCAAGGTCACCCATACGCTCCAAGTCACGAACAGAATCAAGCACACTTGCCAAAACTTCATTCTCGGAAACGCTAAGAGATTCGTTAGAGATGTCAATCAAGTAAGTTGTCAACTCTTCGTCAATACTATTAACAGCTGTTTCATACTTCTCAACCTTATCATAGTATTTCTCATCTCCCTTAGCAAAGAAAGCGTATGAAGCTTCCAAAGACTGGATGGCGTATGACGCCAAGTGCACCAATTCTTTCTTGGCATTACCAAGGGCGATAGCTGGTGCCTGTGTGATAAGCAAACGGTCCAAGTAAAGTGCTTCGTACTTGTTAATTTCGTCCTCACCAGGAATAATCTTAGTTACAAGGTAAGCTAGAACTCCGATGAATGGGAATTGAACGATAGTATTTGCAATGTTAAAAGTACCGTGAGCAAAGGCGATGGTCATCTCAGGTGTCAATCCAAGCACAGACTTAAACCATTGAATCAAGGCTGTGAATGGTACCAAAAGAATCAAACACAAGACCGTCCCAATAACATTGAACAGGACGTGAGCCCCTGCCACACGTTTAGCCGCAATGTTCGAACCAAGAGCTGCTAGTACCGCTGTGATTGTTGTTCCGATATTATCCCCAAAGAGGATTGGAAGGGCACCTTGCAGATCAAGCAAACCACCTGAGTAGAGACTCTGAAGAATACCGATGGTCGCTGCTGACGACTGAATCAACATGGTCAAGCCAGCACCGATGATAACCCCCATGACTGGGCGATCACCCAAGGTTGCCAAGTAGTCCTTAAAGGCTGTAACTGACTTCAAAGGTTCTACCGCATCTCCCATAAGGTTAAGGGCAAAGAAAATCCCCCCAACACCAAACAAGATACGTCCTAGATTATTGAGCTTCTTATTGCTTGTAAAGAAGAGAAGCGCAGCCCCCAGGAAATCACTGGAAGGGCATAGTCACCAAGCTTGAAACCAATCATGAAGGAAGTTACGGTTGTACCGATATTTGCCCCCATGACAATACCAATAGCCTGACGAAGACTCAAAAGCCCTGCCGAAACCAGACCGACGACAATAACGGTAACCCCTGAACTCGACTGAATCAAGGCCGTCATGACAATACCAATCAAAACCCTAAAAAACGGGTTACTGGTATACTTATCGATGTAAAAGCGCAACTTATCTCCGGCTGCTTGTTGAAGACCATCTCCCATATACTTGATACTAAAGAGGAAAAGCCCCAAACCACCGAGGAAAGAAAACGCAATATCTTGCCAATTTACTGACACATTTTTGTCCTCATTATTTAAAATTTTTCGGTAAAACCGACCTTTCTATTGTATCTATTTATTAAGGAATAAACAAGACTTTTCCCCAAAATAATAAAAAGATCAGATACTCATATCAGAAAGCCATCAATACCCGTCTCGAGTATGCTGCGTTTTTATCTGATACTTGTCACCAGATTTCAAGCAAAACCAGTCAGAAAAACATTACTAGCAGTGTTTGGAGATTTTCATAAAGTGGAACCCTAGCGTAGCAATACCATCATCCGTTGGGAGATGATAGTTGTTCCTTCATCTTTTGTGACCTCAAAATAACGGATAGATATTATCGAAATAAATCCTTCTTTCTTGTGATATAATAAAGGAAAAAATTGGAAGTTGCATCATGACAATCTACCTTCTAGCACAAGTATTCTCAGCCATTGGAGCCCTCTGTGTTGCCATATCCTCTTTTGCAAAACAAAAACATAAGATGCTCGTCTGGCAAATTACCGACTACATTTTTACTGCTATTGCTAACCTCTTATTGGGTGGCTATACCGGTGCCTTAACCATTAGTATTTCCATCATACGAAATCGTTTGATGGTCAAAAAGAAAATGACCAAGACTATCTTGACCATCCTCATCATTCTTCAAATCATCGTAGGAACCTATCTCAATCAACTTGGGGTTATTGGCTATTTGCCAATCATCTCTTCAGTTTCCTATAGCCTAGCTATTGCTGCCACACCAAACCTTCAGTGGCTTCGCTGGGTCATTATTGAAAATATGTTACTCTGGCTAATTTACGATTTGACCATTCAGGCTTACCCAGCTGCCATCACTGATGTCACTATCACACTTACTACTCTCATTGCCATTATCAGAAATCGAAAAACCTTTAGCAAACAATAAAGCTAAAGGTCTTTTTCTTATAGAGCCCAAGTACGAATGGCGTGTGCCACACCTGCCTCGTCATTTGTCAAAGTCACATACTTACACAAAGCCTTAATGTCGTCACTCGCATTACCCATGGCAACGCTTTGACCGACGAATTGAAGCATTTCAAGGTCATTAGCAGCATCACCCAGAGCCATGATTTGATCTGGAGCAATTCCAAGTTTTTCCGCTAAATGCTTAAGTCCGCTAGCCTTAGTTGCCCCCTGTGGCATGATTTCAAAGATATATTCTTGACTACGAACTGTGCTATAGCTCTGATCAAGTCTGTCTTGCACAGCATTTTGGAAGGCATCCAAAGGTTCAGAATCAGCCATATACATGGCTTGGAAAATCACTTGCCCTTCCGCAAAGAGTTCTTCCAAACTCCTAGCTTTTGCTTCTGTGAAAACAGTCCCAGCATCATATGCTACTAGCTCAGGCACCTCATCGCCCACAACATAGTAAGTTTTTTCACCAGTAAAGGTTAGAGCCACCTCTGGGAAGTCTTCGCAAGCCTGCAAGAGTTCTTCCATCTCGGAGCGAGATAAACTTTCATATTGAAGCAACTTCCAATTTTTTGTCTCATAAGTTGAACAGCCATTATTCATGATAATGTACTCTTCTTCACTCAGTCCTAATTTCTCAAAATGCGGAAGAATGCCTGAACGTGGGCGTCCTGTACAAAGGACAATTTTGATACCTGCCGCAGCTGCTTCTTGAATAGCTTTAATATTCTCTGCAGGAATCTCTTTTTGGCTATCTAAGAGTGTTCCGTCCATATCTATTGCAATGAGTTTCACTTTGTTCTGATTCATTTTACTCTCCTTCGACCCTAATAAGTGTCATAAATGGTTAACTGATATTGTTCAATGATGCTGTTTAATTTGTCTCCGTAGGTTGTGTCCGTAGCGTAGACCCCTGTTAGGGCAGCTGTCGCATCCTTATAATTCTTAGTATTGGAACGGTGCACCCCTACATAGTAGCTTCCCTCAAGGAAATCCACATAGTCCTGTAAAGAATTTTCCACAGAACCATAAGAACGAAAAGCCGCATCAATATAGTAAGGATTGCCCTTACCATCATCCTCCCAGGTCGGTAGGGTCACACTTTGACCATTGTAGTCCCCCTTAATCCCAAAGAAGTTATAGGACGGCTTCTGACTCAAAGTAGATTGTCCAGAGTCAGATTCCAAGATGGCCTGAGCTATCATAACAGATGCATAAAGATCATTTCTAGCTGCCAAATAGCGCGACGTCTCACCAATCTCGGCAATAAATGCAACCGTCGTCTCATCCGTAGATGTCATGTTCTTTTCCATAGTCAACCTTGGAAAATTTAAACTAGCTAGGAGTCCCAATAAGGCAAATAGGCCAATAAAAATCAGACTCCACTTTTGGAAAAATTTAGGAAAGAGCAAGAAAGACTTCTGTTTCTTTTTAGTTTTCTTAGGTCTAGCTTTAGACTTGCTTTTCTTTTTTCCTTTTGCCAATTGGTCACCCCCTCAATCATACTAACTCCTCTAAGTATATCAAAATTCACTAAAAAAGACCCAAACCAACCGGTTTAAGCCTTCATTATATTAAATGGCGTCTCCACCACGTTCACCAGTACGAATGCGGATAACATCATCAATAGGAACAATAAAAATCTTCCCATCACCAACTTCCCCTGTCGCCACGGCGCTCCGAATGGCATCAACAACTTCGTCAACCGCCATATCCTTAACTACAATTTCAACCTTAACCTTAGCTAATAAGGTAGGAACAATGCGCTGTCCACGAACAAACTCTGCAAAGCCACGTTGATTACCATAACCCAGAACTTGACTTACAGTCATCCCCTTGGCCAAACCACTACCAGTCAAGGCATTTTTCAAATCTTCCAATTTATCCGAACGAATAATCGCTTCTACTTTCTTCATCTGTATTCTCCTACGAATCTAAGCCCATAAAGGTTGGATAGGCTGTCTCTTTGTGCTCACAGTCATCAAGACCAATAGCTTCATCACGGTCACTAACACGTAAAGGCATATAATGAGCAATTACTTTAATAATACCATAGGTCACAAGAGCAGACCAAATAGCTGTAAAGATAATAGTTAAAATAGTCACTATAAACAGATGCGCCTTTCCATAGATCAAACCAATATTAGCCTTATCTAGGGCTAAATCTGGTGTCGTAAAAATCGCAGTAGCCAAACCACCAAAGATCCCTCCAACGCCGTGGCAACCAAAAGCATCCAAAGCATCATCATAGGCAAAACGTTTTCTTAAGACAGAAATAGCATAAAAACAAATCGGACTAACCATAAGACCAATTAGAATGGCACTCCAAATTGAAACAAAACCAGCCCCAGGTGTGATTGCAACCAGTCCTGCCACTAAACCCAGTTGAACCACCAACCAAAGGATGGATGTCCTGTGACATGTTTTTCAAGTAGCTAACCATGAAAAACATGGCATGCTGCTAGCTGAAACATGGGTGGTTACTAGCGCGTGCACTGCCAAGCCATTAGCAGCCAAGGCTGATCCTGCATTAAAGCCAAACCAACCAAACCATAAGAGACCCGCTCCCAATAGAACAAAAGGAACATTATGAGGACGGTGTTCTAAAATGCCAAAATCACGACGTTTACCAACAACGATTGCCAAAACCAAAGCCGATACACCCCGAGTAATATGAACCACATCACCACCTGCGAAAGTCAATTGTCCCCCATTTTGCAAGGAGCCCTTCATCCCAAACCATATGTGCAAATGGATAGTAGACAAGAAGTAACCAAAAGACAACAAAGATAGCTAAAGGTGTAAAGCGCATCCGTCCTACCACTGAACCCGTCAAAATCGCCACACAGATAATCGAAAACATCATCTGAAAAGCAGCAAACAGCATATCAGGAATGGTTAGACCACGACTTGAGGCCGTTTCAGACACGCTATTTAAAAAAAGATGACTGAAATTACCGAAGATATTCCCATGACCGCCAAATGAAAGCGAGTAGCCAGCAACAATCCACAAGAGAGAAGCTATAGCTAAGGGAAGAACAGACATCATCATGGTATTGATAACATTCTTACGACGTCCAAGCCCACCATAGAAGAAGGCCAAGGCCGGTGTCATCAAACAAACCATGGCTGAACAAATCAATATAAAGGCACTGCTACCTGTATCCATGAAACCACTCCAATTCTCAAATTATTTTATGTCAGATAATATAACACAAAAACATGAGATAAACAAGCGTATTTACGGAATTTTTTGATAATTCTTTCTTTTCTGACATCTTATGTCGCCACAAAAAAAGAGCCTCTTAAACCCCATGAAAAAGGTTATAAAGCTCTTGTCTGTTTATTTTTCGCTCTTTAGCAACGGTTTTTATAGCCTGATTAGGTTTCATGCCAGAAGCAATTAAAGCTTCAACAGCCTCTACTGGCGTAACATCTGATGTTAGATTTTCTTCCCTATCATTTTCAGAAGCTCCAGCCACAATCAGTAAACATTCTCCCTTGAGAGGATTACTAGCAATATAATCTAAAATTTCTGAAATTGACCCTCGCTGGTACTCTTCATAAAGCTTGGTTAATTCTCGAACTAGCGTTACTTGACGATTGCCATAGACCTCATGCATATTTTCAAGGGTATCCGCCACACGGTATGGTGACTCGTAAAAAATCTGTGTCTCAGGATAAGATACTTTTTCCTTGAAGAAATCAATCTGCTGTCCCTTTTTACGAGGCAGGAAGCCATAAAAAATATGAGGTTGCGGTGCTAAACCACTAGCAATCAAGGCTGTAATACCAGCTGATGCTCCCGGTAAGGCTACCACAGGAATATCCTCAGCAATGGCGGCTTTGACCAAATCATGCCCAGGATCTGAAATGGAAGGCATACCCGCATCAGAAACCTGAGCCAAAGAAAGACCTGACTTCAAACGCTCCAGTAAATCTGGAATTTTCTCATAAGCATTGTGCTCATGAAAAGAATACTGCTTGGTTTCAATCTCAAAATGCTTGAGCAAGAGACCCGTATTGCGCGTGTCCTCTGCACAAATAAGATCCACCTCTTTCAGGATTTGCACACTACGAAAAGTCATATCCTGCAAATTCCCAATAGGAGTGGGAACCAGATAGAGGGTACCATAGCTAGATTGCCCCTTAAAACTCTTTTGAACCTGCATGTTTAGTCTCCGTACAACAATTCTGCACAGAAGCCGCAAGCTTCATTATTATCACGACGTTGGCCATAAAAATCTGGACAAATATGGAACCCATCATCGTAAATAGCCTCAAGGTTCACCTTACCATGAGACATTTTAGTCCCTGTCTCCTCTTGAACCACTTGACTCAAGTGCTCACGCAACTTGTCGTTTTCCAACTTGAGGGCCGTATTTTCATCCAGAATCCCTGAGAAGTTCGTCTTAATTGCTTCCACTTCTGCCAACATCGACATCAAATTTTGTGATAATTCCTCGAATTTATCATACAATTCACGCTTTTCCATTTAGCTGAACTTCCTCCACTCCATAAGTTAGGGGCGCACGCCCTTTTTCAAATACAACCTTAATGGTCCCTGCAATTACATCAATGGCAACGACCTGACCTGTACCATCCTTGGTTTCAATGTCATCACCCAAGTCAGGATAACTAGCCTTGCTATCTCGGTAAAAGTCATCTTCATAACTGAGACAACACATAAGTCGACCACAGACCCCATTCATCTTACCAGAATTCAAAGATAAACTCTGATTTTTAGCCATCTTAATCGATACTGGTGGGAATTCACCCAAAAAACTAGAACAACAAAGTGCCCGCCCACAAGGTCCTAAGCCACCATAAATCTTTGATTCCTCACGACTTGAAATTTGGCGCAACTCAATACGTGTCTTAAAGTAAGAAGCCAAATCTTTGAGCAACTGACGAAAATCTACCCGTTTTTCAGCAACAAAACTTATTAACACATAAGAGCAGTTTAGCGGAAAGACAATATCAACCACCTTCATATCTAGCTGATTTTGAGCAATTAAATCAGCTACTACTCCCATACTCTTTTCAGCCTTCAAAAGATTTTCATCATATCTAGCAAAATCTTTCTCTCCTGCCAATCCTTCAACCCAATTCAAATCCGCAGGCAAACTAACCTCAGGAAAATCTGTGTTTTCCATGACAACCTGGGCTAGGCGTTTATCTTTTTTCTCCAAAACGACTACAAAGTCATCTTTGGCGTAATTTTTATCAGGAACAACATATTCTACTGCTCCAGTTTCTTCAAATTTTATTCCAATGACTTCTGTCATGATAATACCATATACTCCATCGCATTTTGAAAGCTGACATTAGCTAGCCACATTTTTCGTGCCTCATAAACCAAGTCTAGCCATCGTCTTGCTTGTGGATTTTGTATATCCTTCCCCAATTGATAAGTTAAAAAGCCCAGACCATCTCTTGTTCCGACTTTTCACTACACTGGACAGCCAGTTTTGCAACATCCAAATAAAGCAGGTCCTGATTAGATAGCAGGGACTGTGTGAAACGCTCTACTGTATTAATCAGATCAAGAATCCTATTATCCTTAGCTAAGTCTAAAGCCTGAACATCATCTTTAGCAAAATCCGCCAACACTTTGGCTTGTGTCAGCAACAAAGCCTTCCTTCTGCAGCAATTCTTCCAGATAAGCCCGATTCTTTGGAAAATAAAAGAGTTGAGCTCGACTTTTAATCGTCGGTAACATACGACTATCATCAGCTGTCAAAAGAAAAATATAAATCTGACTTTGAGGTTCTTCAATAAACTTTAATAGACTATTAGCAGCATTGACGTGCATCTTATCTGCATCACGAATGATAAAAACCTGAGCCTGCCCCTCAAAACTCGATTGACTAAACTCTCTAGTCAACTGACGAATCGTGTCCGTCTTAATAATCTGTCCTTGTGGCTCTACTAATTTAACATCAGAAAAGTCCCCCTGTGCAATCAAGCGACAGGGACGACAGTGGCCACAAGGTAGACCATCCTCGGGAGTCACACAAAACCGACTCTGTGCTAGCCAAATAGCCATGTCGAGACTTCCAAAATCACCCGAAAACAAATAAGCATGACTCAAACGATTTTCTCTGATAATTTGTGAAAACTCTTCAAATAGTTTGCTTTGACTTTCAGCTAACTTCATCTTGCTCCTTATAAATAGCCTTTAATTACTTTCCAAGCTTCCTCTACAACATCCTCAAAAGCCTGTGAGGCATCGATTAATTTGATACGTTCTGGTTCAGCCTGTGCTAAATCTAAATAACCTTGACGTACACGCTGATGTAGGTCAAGCTTCTCTAAATCCAACCGATTAACTTCGCGTTCGCCGTTAGCTGCAATACGGGCCAAACCAGTTTCAGAATCCACATCAAACAATAGGGTCACATCAGTTTATACCCATCAGTCGCATAGGCATTTAACCAGGCAATCTCATCCTGATTCAAGCCACGACCAGTCCCTTGATACGCAACTGATGAATCAATAAAACGATCCATGATGACCATATTGCCTTCTTCAAGCTCTGGCAAAACCCTCTCAACCAAATGTTGACGGCGAGCCGCAATATAGAGCAAGAGCTCTGTCTTAGCATCCATAGCCGTATTATTTACATCCAAAATAACCTCACGAATTTGCTCTGCAATAGCGACTCCGCCTGGTTCACGTGTCGTCACGACTTGAGCTGGATAGACTTCTCTTAAACGAGGCAAAAGCGCCTCCAAAACTGTAGTCTTTCCAGCACCATCTGGCCCTTCGATTGAGATTAATAACCCTTTTGACATGATACTTCCTTTTTTATTTTGTTACCTTCTATTTTATCAAATTTTAGGCTAAAAGAACAATCTCAGAAAGTATATAGCCTATGGTAAAAGAGTGTACATCTTGGCATGTCATCAAAACCACAAAACATTTCAAAACTCTATTTATATAAACCACATATTTATCTTATTAGGTTTAGTTTTTTAGACACATGTTTACAAACAAAAAAGCCGAGAACAGTTCTCGAACTTTTTATTCATTATTTAACGAAGTCAAGCAATGCCAAGAAGCTTTCAGCTTCAAGCGATGCACCACCAACAAGAGCTCCGTCAACGTCTGGACAAGCCATGTATTCAGCAACGTTTTCAGGTTTAACTGATCCACCGTATTGAACACGTACTTTGTCAGCAACTTCTTGACCGAAGTCAGCTGCTACAACATCACGCACAACTTTACACATTTTTTGTGCATCGTCTTGTGAAGCTGATTTACCAGTACCGATAGCCCAGATTGGTTCGTACGCAATAACTGATGAAGCTACTTGCTCTGCAGTCAATCCAGCAAGAGCAGCTGAAACTTGAGCACCTACGAATTCTGCCGCTTTACCAGCTTCGTAAGTTTCAAGAGATTCACCACAACAGATGATTGGAAGCATACCGTTAGCAAAGATTGCTTTTGCTTTTTTGTTGATGTCTTCATCAGTTTCGTGGAAGTAGTCACGACGTTCTGAGTGACCGATAACAACGTAGTCAGTACCGATTTCTTTCAAAACTTGTGGGCTAGTTTCACCAGTGAAAGCACCTGCATTTTCAAAGTAAGTGTTTTGTGCAGCAACTTTAAGGTTTGAACCTTTAGCAGCAGCAAGAACAGTTGTCAAGTCAACTGCAGGAGCTGCGATACCAGCTTCAACAAGATCTGATGAAGGAAGTTTTGATGCTACAGCTTCAACGAATGCTTTTTGCTTCTTCTGGATTTTTGTTCATTTTCCAGTTACCAGCGATAAAATGGTTTACGTGACATTTCACATACCTCTTCTTTTTATTTATTTACTCGTTTATTTTATCACAAATCCTTTACTATTACTAGATTTTAGGAAAATTCGAAAACTCGACCCTGCTTTTTTATGTAAGATTGTATCTCTATCAAAACCTAAGTTTAGTCAACTAAATGCAAATAAAGAAGACTCTACAGATATTTTTAACACCAAAAAGAGCCGAGTAAACTCGACTCTCTCAATTATTGTCTGACGAATAATTAGTCTTGGGAACTTAATATTAATTAAGCTTCGATTTCAGATACGATACCTGAAACCAACAGTACGTCCACCTTCACGGATAGAGAATGTTGTACCTTTTTCAACGGCGATTGGGTGGATCAACTCAACGTCGATAGTCACGTTATCACCAGGCATAACCATTTCAGTACCTGCAGGAAGTTCGATTGAACCTGTTACGTCAGTTGTACGGAAGTAGAACTGTGGACGATAGTTGTTGAAGAATGGAGTGTGACGTCCACCTTCTTCTTTAGAAAGGATGTAAACTTCACCTTTGAATTTAGTGTGTGGGTTGATTGAACCAGGTGCAGCCAATACTTCGACCACGTTCGATTTCATCACGTTGGATACCACGAAGAAGAACACCGACGTTATCTCCGGCAATACCTTCGTCAAGTTGTTTACGGAACATTTCTACACCAGTAACAACTGCTTTTTGGATTTCTTCTTTAAGACCAACGATTTCAACTTCGTCATTAACACGAACAACACCACGGTCGATACGTCCTCGAAGCAACAGTACCACGACCAGTGATTGAGAATACGTCTTCGACTGGAAGCAACAATGGTTTTGTCAGTGTCACGTTCTGGTTCTGGAATGTATTCGTCAACAGTGTTCATCAAGTCCATGATGATGTCTTCGTATTTAGAATCACCTTCAAGAGCTTTAAGAGCTGAACCTTGGATAACTGGAATGATCATCACCCTGGAAAATCGTATTCTGAAAGAAGGTCACGGATTTCCATTTCAACCAATTCAAGCAATTCTTCATCGTCAACCAAGTCAACTTTGTTCATGAAGACGATAAAGGTGTTTAACACCAACCTGACGTGAAAGAAGGATGTGCTCACGAGTTTGTGGCATTGGTCCGTCAGTAGATGCTACTACAAGGATCGCACCGTCCATTTGAGCGGCACCAGTGATCATGTTTTTAACGTAGTCCGCGTGTCCTGGCGCATCGATGTGAGCGTAGTGACGTTTTTCAGTTTCGTACTCAACGTGTGCAGTGTTGATTGTGATACCGCGTTCACGTTCTTCTGAGCAGCGTCGATTGAAGCGTAGTCTTTTTGGGTGTTAACTGTGCTAGGAAGACGACGAGCCAATACAGTTGTGATAGCAGCTGTCAAAGTAGTTTTACCGTGGTCAACGTGTCCGATTGTACCAATGTTAACGTGTGGTTTACTACGATCGTATTTTTCTTTTGCCATTTAGGAAAAGCCTCCAATAAAATATATTTTATAGATAGACAGTAGGCAATACAGTCTAATTTTCTCTACTATTCTATCAAAATGTCATAGAATTTGCAGTATTTTATATAGTTTTTCAATTTTCTTTAGAGTAATCACATATTTCTTTCAATAATTCTATTTCTACTGCCTCTATAAGCTTTTAGTAATCCCCTTGCTAATGCAAAACGCTACCAATCATAACCACCCGTCTAACGGGTGGTTTGATCAAGGGCTATAAGCCCATAATACCAGCCAGCGCCTAAAGACGCTGGCTTTCGCCTTTGTTCAAGCCTCATTGCTTTTTGACTCGTCACCAAAGCCTCTCAAAGAGGCATTCGCATTACTTACCGTTATCCCTAAAGGGATTTTCATATTCTTTCACGCTTAATTTATCTAAAGCGATATCATGCTTCTCTTGTTCCTGAATATATTTCTTAATTGTGGCTTCATTAAGTCCTACCGTACTTACATATAACCTTCTGCCCAAAATTGTTCCCCAAATTTATATTTTTAAATTGGCGTGTTTATCAAACATCATTAATGCACTCTTTTACCTTTCAAATATCCCATAAAACTAGCTACACTCATTCGTGGTGGAATACTTACTAACATATGGACATGATCTGCTACATGGCCTCTATTATTTCAACGCCTTTTATATTGGCATAGTTCATGAAAAATCTCTCCCCAAACTACTCCTATATTGATTATAGATTATTTTTCGTCTATACTTAGGTGTAAATATCATGGTACCTCTACACATCCATTTTGGTATGTGATAAACTGTAGCTTTTTGCGCATAGTCTTAACTCCTTCCGCTGCTTTTACAATTGGCTTGAACACCATATTGTAACTCGTTTGGGAGTTTTGTTATGACGGTATATCACCGATCAATTTCCGCACTAGCAGGTAGAGTTTATCTGTTTTCGCACCTTCGGAGCGAAACGGACTTAAAAGTCACGCAGTAAAAGAAGCGTGTTAACGACTTCTTCTTAAAAGGTACAATTTTTCATCTTGACTTTCTAATTTTGAGTCTGAGACAATTCTTCCTCAATAGCTTGAACAATATTATCACGCTTTTCATTAGCAGCGATGTTCAAGACAAGGCTATCCTAACTGAAGTTACCAAAAGCGAGTTACCACCTTGGTGAAAGGAAAGGGAAGGTACACCTGTTGGATGGAATCAGCCTTGAGATTCCCTCCGATATTAACAAAGACCTCGCATACAGCATAGAGCCCCTACACCAAGCGCCATCACTGCAGAGTTAAATGGATTTCTAGCCTTAACTCCCACAATCATAATACGAAGAATAAGGAAAAGAGAGAGAGCAAGAATCAAACTCTGTCTAATGAGACCTAACTCTTCAATAACAATTGAAAACACAAAGTCTGTCGTAGCTTCTGGGAGATAACCAGTTTTCAATCGAATTTCCGAGACCAACATCGAACCACCTCCATTACTCATAGCATAGTAAGAATGAGACAACTGAAGTCCTGAACCTGTTAAACCCTTTAAAAGGATTAAATAAGCTGCAAAAACGCTTGGCAACATATCCAAAGAGACTAGGTAGCATCTTAGCCATGTTTTGTACTCCAACCAAAGCAATCAATCCAAGAAAAGCAGACGACAGCCCTACAATACCAGCAAACAGTGCCGTGAACCAGCGATAGCCAACACCAGAAATTGAAAACATGACAACTGTTGTCAATACACGATAGCCGTATTCCCCAAGTCCGGTTGGATGGCACCAAGCCAATCATAACCAGCAAATAGTAACGCCAGTCATTAAATTCTTTTTTATTCCTCGGTATCCACCTATTCTTAGTCAAGGCCTGATAGTCATAACGTTCTATAGCAGACTGTTGTTTTGAAAAAGTGTGCGCCAAAAACCAGACAACAATGATCTTAAGGTACTCCGCTGGTTGGAAAGACAAGGGACCGAGCACAATCCAACCATTGGCACCATTAATTTCCCTAGTGAAAAATTTGGCAATGACCAAAAGTAAAATCTCAAAGGCAATAACAACACCCAAAAGCTTATCTTTCCTGAGAAAGTTCAATTTCAGTCGGTAGATGAAAAAAATAGAGAACAAGGATACCAACCAAAAGGCTCCTTGGTTTATAACAGATGCGAAGGGATTGGCTCCCAAGGCTACTAAACGAGCACTTGTTGTTGAATACACTACTATTAAACCAACTATGGATAAGATTAAATAAGGTATCAAGATGGTGTAATCTAAAAGATGCTTCTTTTCAATTTTCATATCTTTTAAAAACTCATACTTTCTATTACGTTACTTCACATTTTCTCTTAAAAATATAAAGCTAACAGCTATATTATAACACTTTGATACCTTAAACTAAAGTAAAAGCTAAATTAACCGTTTTCATAGACTGGAAATCTCATATTTTATCTTAGCTTCAGATCAGGTTTTGACAACTGAGCTTTCTTTGGCAATAGTGCTTTGTCCTCATATTTTTCTTTATGATAAACAAAAACAAGACCTAAGTCTCGTTTTTTGTTTATCTTATTTTGTACCGACACTGATACGATTAAGTGCTCGACGGAGAGCAACCTGAGCACGTTGAACTTCATCAATACGGTCAGATTTGGTTGCTTCTTCCAAGTCACGTTCGGCACGTTGCTTGGCACGTTCGGCACGAGAAACGTCAATGTCGCGTTCACGTTCTGCTGAATCGGCAACGATAGTAATAAAATCATCTTTTCACTGATGATACCACCGTTTACGGCAATCCAATCGACGTGACTCTCGTCATCCGACACGACGAACTCTTGAGTTCATCCACTTTCAAGTGGCGCAACTGCATAATATGGCTCTGGCAAGATACCAATTTGACCATCTTTAGTAACCGCGTGGATAAAGCTGGCATGGTGGTCGTATTTCAGACCATCCGGAGTTACCACTTGTACGGTCATTTGTGCCATATATTCACCTCATTAGTAGCCCATAGCTTTAGCTTTAGCTACTACATCCTCAATTGGACCTACGCTACGGAAGGCATCTTCTGGAAGATTGTCATATTTACCTTCAAGGATTTCTCTTTAAAGCTACGAACGGTTTCAGCAACTGGAACATAAGAACCTGGTTGACCTGTAAACTGTTCAGCAACGTTGAAAGTTTTGTGACAAGAAGAATTGACATACGACGAGCACGTCCAACCAATGTTTTTCTTCGTCTGACAATTCATCCATACCAAGGATGAAAGCGATAATATCTTGCACCACGGTAACGTTGAAGCACACGTTGAACTTCAGTCGCAACAGATCAGTGTTCTTCACCAACAATTTCAGGTGAAAGGGCACGTGAACTTGATGCCAATGGGTCAACGGCTGGGTAACACCATTTGTGTCAACTTACGTTCAAGGTTGGTTGTTGAATCCAAGTGAGCAAATGCTGTAGCTGGCGCTGGGTCAGTATAGTCATCGGCTGGAAACGTAGATGGCTTGATTGATGTACAGAACCTTTTAGTTGGATGTGATGACGTTCTTGCACTGACCCATTTCAGTAGCAAGTGTAGGTTGGTAACCAACGGCTGATGGCAGACGACCAAGAAGGGCAGAAACCCTAGAACCCGTTTTCTGAGTGAAATTCGAAGATATTATCGATGAAAAGAAGCACGTCTCACCTTCGACATCACGGAAGTATTCCGCACTGTCAAACCAGTAAGGGCAACACGCACATGTGCTCCAGGGTGGTTCGTTCATTTGACCGGAAGACCATGGCTGTTTTCTAGCCAACGCCAGATTCTTTTCATTTCCCAGTAAAGGTCATTTACCTTCACGGTACGTTCACCAACACCTGTAAACAC